>Ga0209573_1000208_pt1:0-145000 | contig 148624 bp, 121 predicted proteins | sample TNRBio252014_DNA_FD_185870 | JGI IMG/M metagenome (GOLD analysis project Ga0209573, IMG submission 185870) | Wastewater treatment Type I Accumulibacter community from EBPR Bioreactor in Madison, WI, USA - TNR Reactor_6/25/2014_ DNA (SPAdes)... | ecosystem: Engineered > Bioreactor >...
AAACACACAACAAATGAAAATTCTGATGGTCTGTTTGGGCAATATTTGCCGTTCGCCACTGGCGGAAGGAATCCTGAAGGAAAAAATCAGGATGCGCGGTTTGGACTGGCAGGTAGATTCTGCGGGTACAGGGGGCTGGCATACAGGGGAACAACCCGATACGCGATCCATTCGGATTGCAAAGCGCTACGGGATTGATATCACCGATCAGCGCGCCCGCAAACTTCGGCCGGATGACCTGACCTCTTTTGATTTGATTTTGGCGATGGACGCCTCCAACCGCAGCGATATTTTGAGATCAGCAGGCAACGAAGCGCAACGCCGCAAAGTAGAAATGATCATGAATTTTCTGCACCCCCACGCTGATCAGGATGTGCCGGATCCATATTGGGATGATCAAGGGTTTGAAGCAGTTTTTCAGATGCTGGATGCGGCTTGTGAGGCGTTGATTGAAAAATACAGTCATTCCTGAAAATCGAAGCCCTTTCCTCTTTTTAAAAGAAAAGGGCTTTAAAATAGAATAATAGTGTTTACAGTGTGAGGGTTGGCCCCCTTGCCTGAGTTTAGCTTTGGCCTAAAAGCCGGTTTAATTCTTCTTTAACGAAGCCGCCGAGCTCGCGGACATAGTCCCTCGAAAAATCAAAGGCGATGCCTGCGGTCTGGTAGATCTCCCGAATCGGTTTGGTATATCCCAATTCTAATGCCTGGCGGTAGTTTTGTATTGTTTGCTCCGGATTTTCCCGGTATTGTTTCCAAATTGCAATGGCGCCAAGCTGGGCCATGCCGTATTCAATATAATAAAAAGGTACTTCAAAGACATGCAATTGCCGGTGCCAGAGGTATTCCTGATAATGTTCCAGGCCGCTGCGGTCTACTGCGCAGGGTGAAAATTCATCGAGAATTGACATCCAATTTTCCTTGCGTTCGTGGCGGGTATGGTGGGGGTTGGTATACAGCCAGTGCTGAAATTTATCAATCGCTGCAATCCAGGGCAAGGCTTTTAACACATACTCCAATTGAGCCACTTTGGCACGCTTGAGGTCGTGGGGATTTTCAAAAAATACATCCCAATGATCCATACTCAGCAATTCCATGGTCATGGATGCCAGTTCGGCAACTTCCATCGGAATGCGCTTGGCGATGCTGAGGTGGTGGGTATGAGACAAAAACGAATGCACGGCATGGCCACTTTCGTGCATCAACATGCGCATGTCGTTGAGCGTATTGGTGGCATTCATAAATACAAAAGGCACACCGCTTCTGTGCAACGGCATATTGTAGCCTCCGGGGCGTTTGCCGCGTCGCGAATCCAGGTCTAACCGCCCCATCGTTCGCATCGTATCAATGACTTCGCCAAAAAACGGATGCACTTTCGAGAGGCAGTGGATGGATTTTTCAACCAATTCCTCCACATTTTCAAACGGACGGAGCGGCGCATTCCCACAAGTATCCACATTCAAATCCCACGGGCGCAAGGCTTCTAATTCCAGCGTATCCCTGCGGTATTCGCTCATATTTTCCACTAAGGGGAGAATCTCGGAAGCAATAGAGTCGTGAAACGCCAAACAGTCTTCCGCAGAATAATCAAACCGACCCAGTTCACAGAATTTATAATCCCGGTAGTTTTCAAACCCTGCATTCAAACCAATTTGGTGTCGTTTACGCAGCAGGTCTTCAAAGAGGTCTTCAAAAAAATCGGTGTCCTGAAGAATGCGTTGATAGATCTTGTGGTAAACGGTTTCGCGATAAATCCGGTTGGGTTCTTCCAGTAAGGCGCCTGCTTTTTGTAAAGTCATCTGAACGCCGTTTACCCCAACGGTCATGACCGAAAAAACCTTGCTGTATTCTTTCAGGCGCAGGTGCACTTCGGTTGTCAGCGGCACGTTTTCTTCACAAAAAAGCGATAGGGCGTTTTTAACACTGCGCAGGTAGATATGATATTGCCGGGGGTCTAAATCGGATATGAAGGTGGTAGAAATTAACTTCTGATTGAGTTGGTATTCATAGGAAGTAATTTGGGGGGATAACTCCTGTACGGCGTATTGATAAGCCTTTTCGGCATCTTTGTCTTCTATATTAACGGTGTGGTGGATGATTCGCCAGGAAAGTTCTTCATTAACCAATGCGTCCAGTTCGCTTTTGTTAAGGATCCAACATTCCAGGTCTTCGAGCGAGCAGATCGGGCGATTCAGTAACTCAAGATAGTAGGATTCCAGTTCCGACCAAGTCGTAACCTTCAATTTTTCAGGCAAATATGCACGTAGTACAGGTTGAAGCTTGGCAGTAGTTCTCATAATCTCATAATCTGTCCTTTGATTACTGTATAAGGATAGCAGGTCTTACTACCCCATGTATTCTGGTAACCTCCGGTGAGTACCCGGAAATTTCACATTCAGATGACGCAAAAACACAGCCCGGAAAGTTTCTAAAACAGCGCGGGTGTTTCAGTTCGATGAAATCACAAGGCGTTCTTGTCCCTTATACGGATACAAAATCTAAAAGGCCGAAGTTTTGGTCATTTTTTTTTACTCACTCTTCTTCCTGGTTTTTTGAAGGCTCCTCTTCAAGGCTGAGTAATTGTCTTTCGTTTAAAAAAACAAACCACTTGATGGCCTTTTTCATATCGCCGGTTCGCACTTTATCGCGGTCATAGTTGGGTAATACGGCAGCAAAATAAGCTTGCAAAGTTTCCGGGGTGGCGTCAGTAGCAGGCGGCGGGAATTCATTGATTTTTTCCAACATGCTTCGGAATACATTTGCCAACTCGGTAGTTTCCCCGTCGTCGGTATAGATTCCGATTGTGCCAAGTGGGGTAAACTGATAGCTCCTTGCCGGCACAAACCTCCGTTTTCCCGAATCCAAATCCTCTACGATCAAGCCATTATTTCGGTCTGCAATGATCTTGTGAATACCAGTGAGACCGGATACCGCAACAAATTTTTCCAGATTCATAAACTTCTTTTACTTTTTGTTTGGACGACAAAGGTACAAACAAATAGGAATTGGAAGTTCCTCTTGCCCGGAATGCAGTTATGTGTTTAACAAGTGCAGACTAAAATGGGGGAGTAGTGTAGATGTGTTCTTCAAAGCTGCCCCAAAGATAGCACAATATTAACCGTTTGTCAAAGCAAAACGACCGGAAAATCAAAATTCCTGCCACATTGCCCGGATAATTGCCCCAGATTGATAATGTTTCATAAAATTTGGATCATTTTGCATAAAGCTGATAGCTTTGGCGAGTATTAAATGAAACTTATTCATGATGACAAAAAGATACTTTCTGCTTTTGACCCTGATTGCGCTGCCTTGCTTGTTTGCACTGAAAAGCCATGCACAATCCTATACTTCCTGGTTTAATGGCGATACAACGGATGTTGTTACGACCCCTCAGCAGGGCATCTTGCTGGCTGGCGGGGGCACAGACAACGACTACGCCATGCGCTGGATGCTGCAACGAGCAAACGGCGGAGATATTGTCATCATCCGGGCAAGCGGCTCTAATGGTTACAATGATTACCTCTACAGCGAATTGGGAGTTGCAGTCAACTCGGTTCAAACCATTCGCTTTGATGGGGCTGCGGCGGCGCAGGATGCTTACGTCATCCAGCAAATTCGGAATGCGGAAGCGTTGTTCCTGGCCGGGGGCGACCAATACGATTATTATCTATACTGGAAAGATACGCCGATAGAGGATGCGATCAATTACCTGGTAAATGAAAAACAAATCGTGGTTGGGGGAACCAGTGCCGGGATGGCGGTACTGAGCGAAGCTTACTACACGCCCCCGGGTTCGGGCATCATGTCGCCACAGGCTTTATCCAACCCTTTTCACCCCTCTATGAGTATTCTTGGCAATGGAGATTTTATAATCAACCCACTGCTGGCTGATGTCATTACGGATACGCATTATGAACAGCGTTCCCGAAAAGGCCGGCATGTCGCTTTTATGGCGCGCATTGCCAAGGCTTCCGGGCGGCGTTCTTTCGGAATTGCGTGCAATGAAACGGTCGCTGTGGGAATAGATGAACAGGGCATTGGCCATGTTTTTGGCGACGCGGCCAATGATTTTGCATTTTTTCTTCAGACTTCCTGCCGGGATACATTTCTGCCGGAAGTCCTTCAACTTAATCAGCCGCTTACCTGGAGTATTGACAGTACGGCCGTATGGGTGTGTAAAATCCCGGGTACGCCCACAGGCAGCAATACCTTCGACCTGAATGACTGGGAAACCCAAAACGGAGGGAATTGGGAATATTGGTCGGCTCATTCCGGCTCGCTGCTCATCCGGGATGCGCCGGGGGGCGATTGTTTGGGGAATATTAATGGAGTAGAAGAGATCATTGGTACACCTTTAAAATTATATCCCAATCCGACACAGGACTATCTCCGGATTGAGAACTTTAGCGGCGCAGCCATTGAAACATTCCGGCTGTCGGATTGTCTTGGCCGGCCACTGCGGCAATGGCCGGGGAGTCAATCTCTGCTCAATCTTGCAGATTTGCCCTCGGGGTATTATTGGTTGAGTTATGTTGCAAACGGGCAACTATATGGAGAACGAGTCGCGAAGTTTTAAGATTGAGTGCCCTACAACGGCCCTTTCTTCTTCTTCAAATCATCTAAATACCGCTCTAACTCCATCTCATCATAAACGAGCACCTCACGGGGTTTACTGCCCTCGTTGGGGCCAACGATGCCCATCGCTTCCAATTGATCCATGATGCGACCTGCCCGGTTGTAGCCCAATTTCAGGCGGCGCTGGATCAAAGAAGTGGATCCGTGCTGGTTTTGCACGATGAGGCGGGCAGCGTCTTCAAACATATCGTCGAGGTCAGCGTAGGAAATGACGGAGGCGCCGCGTTCGTCGTCGTCGCCGATGAATTCGGGTAGCAAATAAGGTTCGGGATAGCCGGCTTGTTTGGCGATAAAATCCACGACCCGCTCTACTTCCGGCGTATCTACAAATGCGCCCTGGAGGCGAACCATTTCTCCGCCGACACTCAGGAGCATATCGCCGCGCCCGATGAGTTGATCCGCGCCGCCACCGTCGAGGATGGTGCGTGAGTCTACTTTTGCGGTTACTTTATAAGCAATGCGCGCCGGGAAGTTGGCTTTGATGACGCCCGTGATGATGTTGACAGAAGGGCGCTGCGTTGCAATAATGAGGTGAATGCCAACGGCTCGCGACAATTGCGCCAAACGACCAATCGGCAATTCGACTTCTTTACCCGCCGTCATGATCAGGTCGGCAAACTCATCAATAACAAGGACAATAAAAGGCATGAATTTGTGGCCTTTGAGCGGACTCAACTGGCGCTGCACAAACTTTTCGTTGTACTCCCGGATATTCCGCGTACCTGCTTTTTTCAACAGGTCATAGCGGGTATCCATTTCAATGCACAGGGAGTTCAGGGTGTGAATCACCTTATTGGTTTCGGTGGTGATGGGTTCCTCCTGCCCCGGCAGGAAAGCAAGGAAGTGGTTTTCCAATTTGCTGTATGGGAACAATTCCACTTTTTTCGGGTCTATGAGCACGACCTTCACCTGGGAAGGGTGTTTTTTATACAGCAAAGAGATCAAAATCGAGTTGATGCCCACCGATTTTCCTTGCCCTGTAGCGCCTGCAACCAGCAAGTGGGGCATTTTGGCTAAGTCTACCACAAAAACTTCGTTCGAGATGGTTTTACCCAAAGCGATCGGCAAATCCATTTTCGCGCGTTTGAATTTTTCCGACACCAATACCTCTTTCATTGAAACGACCTGCTTGTTTTTATTAGGTACTTCAATGCCAATTGTACCCTTACCGGGAATCGGGGCAATGATGCGGATGCCCAGCGCAGAAAGGCTGAGGGCGATGTCGTCTTCTAAGTTTTTGATGCGCGAAATGCGTACTCCGGGCGCCGGTACAATTTCGTACAGGGTTACCGTAGGCCCGATGGTGGCTCGTATCTTAACAATTTCGATTTTATAATGCAGAAGGGTTTCAATGATTTGGTCTTTGTTGGCCTCCAATTCGGCGCGATCCACTTCAAATTTCTGATCGGAATAATCTTCCAGCAACGCCGTGACGGGGTATTCATAGGAAGACAACTCCAACGTTGGGTCATAAGGCTCGCTGTGGTCAGGGTCTTCTGCCTGCGACTCCGAAAGACCCACGGCATTGCGCGACACCCCAATGGCAGGGCCGGGTACTTCTTCCATTGGCGGAGGCGCCACGGGGGGCTGGATTTCCAATTCTGCTTCACCGGCCTGCAGCGGGCGTGGCTTCACGGGTTGACCTTCGAGATTGAGTGCGAGCTGGTTGGGTTCCACGCCTTGTGTCCGGTTGCTCGGTCGAAGTGCGCCGGAAGAGGACGTTTTAGTGGAGGTTTCTGTTGTTGAATCTGCTTCCGGCAAAGTTCCGGAAACGGCTTGATCTTCCCGGGTGCGGCGGTGCAAATACAAGCGACCCGCCATCCGGGCGGAAAGGTATTCCCAGGCTTCATCAAAGGCTTCCCGGGCAGTCAGGTTGTTGAAATTCGGATTGAAAGTCCAGACAAACATCCCTGCCAAAATGAAGATCAACAATACCACAAGACCTATGGAGCCTACAAAACTGCGCAGCCAGTCGCTCAGTCCCTCTCCGAAAGCGCCGCCCCAAGGAAATCCGGCATCGCCAGCAACAAACTCAAGGAACATCGCCGAGGCCAGCAATAGGATAATCATGCGGTTCAGGGTGGGCACGAACAGCATCAGCGGCTTCCGCCGGATCAGGTAAAGCCCGAACTGAACGAGGAGATAAATAAAAATAAAGGACGGCAATCCGAAGCCCCAATAGAAAAACATATTGGAAACAATGGCGCCAAGACGGCCCAGCCAATTGGCCATTTCCATATTGGTTTCCAGTAGGAGTCCCCACGAAATGCGCAGGACAGAATCCTGGTCAATGCGCCAGGTAAACAGATAGGAGGTGAAGGCAATGAACAAATACAGGGCAAAGAAAAGACACAACACCCCGAACAGTTTGGGGATGCGCTCGTCGTTAATGCCTAATTTGAGCGACAATTGCCCTTTTTTTGCTTTGGCCATATTCAGGACTTAAGCTGTTTTTTTCGCAAGGCGTCCCTGAAAACGGGACAACCCGGATGACATCTTTCCGGGCAAAAATAGTTATTAAAGCTGACACAAAATAGTGGTACTATTGTCCAGACTAAAACTAATCATGCTATGTCGTCGTCTGATCGTATTGATGTTTCCAAAGCGCCCAAGCCGGTAGGCGCTTATCCACATGCCCGGCGGGCGGGCAATTTGCTGTTTCTTTCCGGGATTGGCCCGCGCGATCCGGAAACCGATGGGATTCCAGGATTGGAGCGCAGCGTCTCCGGGAATTTCACTGCTTTCGACTTTGAAGCGCAGTGCCATTCTGTTTTCAGGAATGTGCGACTTGTGCTGGAAGCAAGCGGCGCTACCTGGGAAGATTTGGTAGATGTAACAGTTTTCCTGACGGATATGCAACGCGATTTTCATACCTATAACCGAATTTACGCTGAATATTTCCAGCACAACCAGCCTTGTCGCACTACCGTAAGCATTAACGCGCTGCCAACGCCGATTGCGATTGAGTTGAAATGTATTGCGGTGCTGCCGGAGGGAGGATGAAAAAGCAAGTTGGCAAAGGGCAAGATAGCAAGTTGGCAAAAGGCACCCCGAATTCGAGCGCTTGCCTTTTGCAAATTTGCCAACTTGCCTCTTGCCCTTTGTTCCTTGCCTTTTACAACAACATTCGTTTCCAATCCTGGAAAATGGCCTCAATCTGGTCATTATTTTCCCAGTTTTGCTCAATGCCCGGTAAGGCCAGAATGCGTTCAAAAAGCACATTTTGAGCATCCGCGGCCTGCAAAGCCTGCCGGTAGGGAATATTGCTGAAGGTGACCATGGAATACGTGGGTAAAAAGCTGTTGTGTTTTTCGTGCAGCCGCGCCGCAATTTTTTGGCGCAGCAAAAATTTGGGATCTGCCACGAGGTCGCGCATTTCTATGAAGTTGCGCAAAGCCAGTTCCGCGATTGCATTGCCATCGGGGATGCGACTGTTGCTGAAAGTCGAGTTGATGCGTTCCCAATCCCCTTCGAAAGTGTCCATAAGCGCATCTAAAATGGTACAATCTTCAAAACCTGCGTTCATGCCCTGCCCAAAAAAAGGCACGATGGCATGGGCTGCGTCTCCCAACAGCAAAACTTTATCCTGATAATGCCAGGGATTGCAGCGCACCGTGACCAAAGCGGCAGCCGGATTCTGGCGGAAATCTTCCAGCAGGGCAGGCATCAGGGGAATAGCGTCGGGGAAATATTGCTGGAAAAAAGCCATCACGGCTTCATCGGAATCTAAGTGGTCAAAAGCTGCTTCACCGCCTTCAAAAGGCAAAAACAAGGTACAGGTAAAACTGCCGTCAATATTGGGCAGGCCGATCAACATGAATTGCCCCCGGGGCCAGATGTGGAGCGCATTTTTTTCTAAGCAGTGACTGCCGTCTTCGTTAGGAGGAATGGTAAGTTCCTTGTATCCGTAATCTAAATAACTTTGCGAATAATTGAAACGGGGAAGGCGTTGCAGGCTGTTCCTAATGGCAGAAAAGGCGCCATCTACCCCAAAAATGATGGGCGCTTCCACTTTTTTTACCTGCCGATCCGGGCCCTCAAACCAAACCGCGCCTTCCGAAGGATCGAAACGCCGGCATTTTTGATCGAAATGGAGTTCCACATTCGGGAAACTGGCTGCAATGTTCAGCAACTCCAGGTTGAGTCCGCCCCGCGATACCGAATAAATGGCCTGGTTGTCTTTGCCGTAAGGCTGAAAAACCAAATCTCCACTTACAGGGTGCATCATGCGCCCGTACATCGGAATGGCAACCGAAGCCAATTTTTCTTTTATGCCTGCCTTTTCGACGGCTTTCCAACCGCGGTCGCTCATTGCCAGGTTGATGGATCGCCCCCCGCTGTATCCAGCCCGGCGCATGTCGCCGCGTTGCTCATATACCGAGACGTCATACCCGCGCTTTGCTAAAAACACTGCCCACAGCGCGCCAACCAGGCCTGCGCCAACTACGAGCGCTTTTTTTTCTTTCATATGCTATAATATTGAATCCTGCCGGCATTATATCCCAAAGAACCACGTGTCTGTTCTTTAAAGTTCGAGAGCAAGGCGTGCGAAGACCCCGAAAACAGGAGTTTACTCGTGTAAATGACTATTTTCGGGGTCTTCGCATAACGCAGCTATCGGGCTTTAAAGACAGGCACGAACTAAATAGAGAATCGAAGCGCAAGAAACTGCGCAAAAAACCCAACCATAAAACCGCCGTAAAGATCGCGGGGTTCGTGCGCTTTGAGCAGCAACCTCGATGTGCCAACCAAGCCGCACAACACAATGACGATGATCAGTACCGCATTCATATTAAAACTAATCGTTCCCAACATGCCGGTCTGAATGGTAAAAACGTCGTGGCTAAAGCGCAGCATGGTAATGATCACCATTGCCAGCAAGCCCCCCATCCCTGCGGCATGGGCGCTGATTTTTGAAAAAATGTTGATAAAAAAAGCCATAAAAAGGGCGATGACCGCACCCAGCATAAAAGAGGCATACGCAGGTGGAAACAGCGCACTGTTTCTCATGTTCATATACGCCCAGAGGTAAAATACGGCGGTGATAATGTACGGGCCGGTGCGCTCGTTTCGGTCTTCCATTTCCAGGGAGCTGATAAACCCCAGAGGGCGAAGCATGGCTACTGCAAAAGCCGGAATAAAAAAAGTGTACAGGAAGATGCGCAGTAAATTGAGTTTGCCGGCAGTATCTAAAATGCTGGTGACTCCAAAAATAAAAGGATTGATCAGCAACAGCAGCGCCAACATGTACGTAGGCATGAGCAAGGGGTGGAAAAGGATGGAAACTACCTTAGCTAAGGGTCGTAACATGCTGGGTTAATTTTTTTTGGAATGACAATAAAAAAACGTACCTGGAGTAATAGCGCCTGGCAGGCCGCAAAGATAAGCAGCACGCCGGGATTGTTTGTCATCAGAAAAAACTTTGCACAGCAAGGGCGTGCTACCCAAAAATTACCGATACTTTTATGTTTTTGTTTAAGCCAATCCGCATTATCTATGTTGCGACATTTGCTGAGCCGGTTGTTGTTGTTTGTTCCGATGCTGCTGGTTATTTCCTTTATTGCATTCGGATTGAATCAGTGTTCCCCGGGGGATCCTGTGGAAGCCGCATTGGAAAGCTCCGGTGTTATGCCTGCTGCCTATCTGCGGGAGTACAGACAAAAAGCTGCTGCATTAGAGTTGGATAAACCTCCGTTTTATTTCGCTGTTACTTCGGCGGCCTATCCCGACACCCTTTATAAAATCATCCCCCAACGGAATCGGGAAACCGCTGCTGCGCTGATTGCGCAATTCGGCAACTGGCCTGAAATATCCCGTTATCTAAAGCAGCAAGACATTTTTAAAGCCAAACTCGAAAGTATCCGGAAAGACTTCGGGTCAAAAGATCAGTTTAATACGGCCTTCTACGCCATTGAACGCCTGCCGCAAGCTTATCAAACAGTCTCCATCCAGGCGGGGTTAGACAGCATCGGCTTTGCATTGGCTCAACAAAACCCGGCTTTGCAGCAGGTTGTATCCCCTGAATTTGAGGCGCTGAAGCAAGCTTACCAACAAATTTTTTTAAAGCAAAGCCGATGGAAACTTTACCTGCCGGCTATTCACTGGCATGGCTCTAACAATCGTTATCACCGGTGGCTCGCCAGTATTTTGAAAGGGGATTTTGGGAAATCCCTGAAAGACGGGCGCTTAGTTTCTACCAAAATACGGGAAGCGGTCAGTTGGACCCTTACCCTCAACATAACGGCCATTCTGCTGGCCTACCTTTTGTCAGTTCCCATCGGTGTTTACAGCGCCGTGCACCAGGGGAGTAAAGCTGATCGCATCATTTCGACGATCTTGTTCGGATTGGACTCCATGCCAAATTTTTGGATGGCCTCTTTGCTCATCATCTTTTTTACAACTCCGGACTATGGCATGGATTTTTTCCGGGTGTTGGGGCCGCTCAGCCTGCCTTCCGATGCAGGGTTTTGGGAACGGTTCCTGAGCGCGCTCGCGGAAATAATATTGCCGGTGTTTTGCCTGACTTATGGAGCCCTGGCCTACATTTCGCGGCAAGTGCGGGCAAGTACGATTACCGCATTACAGCAAGATTATATCCGGACAGCACGTGCAAAAGGGTTGTCTTCGAGGCAAGTGGTTTGGAAACACGCTTTTCGCAATGCCTTGTTTCCGCTGATCACCATGTTTGCTTCCGTTTTTCCGGCAGCACTGGCTGGTTCGGTGGTGATTGAGCACATCTTTAACATTCCCGGCATGGGGCAATTGTTGATCAAATCCATTCAGGGCGACGACTGGCCGGTTATTTACACCATTCTGATGCTGGCCTCTTTACTGACCATGGTTGGAATTTTAATTGCTGACCTGCTTTATGCCGTGGCCGATCCAAGGGTGGATTTGAACAATAAAAACCGTAACTAACCCTGTATGAGTATTTTTAAACGCAAGAAAAAGCAAACACAAGACGGGGCGGAAATACCCTCCGGGCATCGCGTGCACTCATCGGGCGGGTGGCGGCGCTTTTGTAAAAACCGGGCGGCGCTGTGGTCTTTGCGGATACTCTGTTTCCTGCTTTTCATTGCCGTGTTTGCCGATTTTATTGCCAATGACAAACCCATTTACTGCCGGATTGAGGGACAAACGTACTTCCCGATTTTGAAAGCTTACGGCATCAAATCCGGATTGGCTAAAGGCGATGAAGCCTATTTTCGCCGCGAATGGCAAAACGAAGCTTACGAGGCAGTGATTTTCCCCCCGATTGCTTACAACCCACAGCAAAGCGATACACCGAACAGTTATGTCTCTCCTTTTGGGAAACAGGCCGTGCCATCCTGGCGCTTCCGGCATTGGATGGGGACGGACGGAATTGGCCGCGATATTGCGGCCATGATGGTGCACGGCACCCGAACGGCCATGCTGGTTAGCGTAATTTCAATGGGCATTGCAACGCTGATCGGGTTGTTGCTCGGAAGTCTGGCCGGATTTTTCGGAGATGACCGGCTGCGCGTCTCCACCCCACGCCTGCTGTTGAACCTGACCGCGCTTGCTGCCGGAATATTTTACGGATTTGGCGTTCGTTCTTTTGCCATTGGAGAGGGGGCTTTAGCTACGGAACTGATCAAAAGCACCAGTATTCTGATTGCCGGCTTGCTGATTGCAAATCTGATCGCCGGCTGGATAGAAAAGCGGTTTAAATTTTCAGACTCCATTGCCATTCCGGCGGATATGTTGGTCAACCGCACCATCGAAATCCTGTACGCCATTCCCACCTTAGTTCTTTTACTTTCTGCGGCAGCCCTGATTCAAAAACCATCCATCCTATATATTATGGCCATTATCGGGGTACTCCGATGGACGGGAATTGCCCGCTATATTCGAGCGGAATTACTGAAAATCAGGAGTTTGGAGTACGTTGAAGCGGCGCGTGCGATGGGGTTGAGCGAATGGCGCATCCTGTTTAGACATGCATTGCCCAATGGGTTAGCTCCCGTATTGGTAGCGATTGCCTTTGGTATGGCCAATACCGTTTTGCTTGAAGCATTTTTATCTTTCCTCGGTATCGGCTTGCCCCCGGAAAGTGCCAGTTGGGGCAATGTGCTTCAAAATGCCCGCTCCTACCCCCAAGCCTGGTGGGTCGCGCTTTTTCCCGGCTTAGGCATCTTCATCACCATCACCATCTTTAACCTGATCGGGGAAGGCGTGGGGGAATCAATTGTGCCGTAAACCGAAGCGCTTATTTCATCTTCCGTTTCATTTTTTTTGGAAACAAGCCGGATTTGCCTCCTTTGCTTGGTAATTCTCCTTTTCGGTTGGCTTTTATCGTCGCATTTTCATAAGCGGGGCAACCGCTTTTGCGATTACAGGACGAGCCGCCAACCCACATCATACCAAGACAAGCGAAGAGCAGGAGCGCAACAGAATTTCTAATTTTCATGTGACAAATCGTTTTAGTCTGCTTAGTTAGTCTGCTTAATAAGTCGGGTTCCCGGATTGGTTACACCACAAAGCTAAAAGAAAATAGGTGTGGGGTTCAGCACTGTTCTTTCCTGATCACAAACGTCAGGATGGCGTTTTACCGTGTTTGAATCGTTAAAATTGAATGAAATGCTTGAAAAATCAGGCTTTCCGGCATTTTTTGATGTGGGAAGCTTGGTTTTCAAAAACCTTACGTATAAATTTGCCGCGTTAAATTTATTTTAACCAAAAATCTTTGAAATGAACAAAGGAGATTTAATTGCAAAAATCGCAGATGGTGCGAACATGTCTAAAGCTCAGGCGGAAGATGCATTGAACGCTGTACTCAACAGCATCACGGAAGCGCTGAAGGCTGACGACAGCGTTACGCTGGTTGGCTTTGGTACTTTTTCAGTTTCACGCCGCGAAGCTCGCAGTGGTCGCAACCCTCAAACGGGTGCAGATATCAAAATTGCTGCGAGAAATGTGCCTAAATTCAAGCCAGGTAAGAAACTTGCCGATGCCGTTAACTAATGGCCCCGCGCTGATATAGCACCTTGGGAAAAGGGCAATTCGGGTTATGCTTGAATTGCCCTTTTTCTTTACCTTTGTGCCTTCAAAGACCAAAACCCTTCGTCACTCACATATTTTCCGCATTACAATGGCAGATATTCAACAACTGCGCCGCATCGCCACTCAGGTCAGGCGCGACATCATTCGCCAAACCTCTATGGCTGCAAGTGGGCACCCCGGCGGTTCCTTAGGTTGCACTGAACTTTTTACCGCACTCTATTTTGAGGTGTTGAAACACGATCCCAAGTTCAGTAAAACCGGCGCGGGAGAAGATATGTTCTTTCTTTCCAACGGACATATTTCTCCGGTTTGGTACAGCGTGCTGGCCCGAAGCGGTTATTTCCCGATTTCCGAACTGGCTACTTTCCGAAAACTCAACTCGCGCCTGCAGGGGCACCCGGCTACGCACGAAGGATTGCCTGGCATCCGCGTTGCTTCGGGGTCGCTTGGGCAAGGGCTTTCGGTGTCCATTGGAGCGGCATTGGCAAAAAAATTAGACAATGATCCAAACTTAGTTTATACCCTTACCGGCGATGGCGAATTGCAGGAAGGCCAGGTTTGGGAAGCGCTCATGTTTGCAGCCCACCATAAAGTGGACAACCTCATTGCAATTGTGGACTGGAACGGACAGCAGATAGACGGGCCAACGGCAAAAGTCATGTCTCTGGGCGATCTGCCGGCTAAATGGGCGGCATTCGGCTGGGAAGCGCTGCAAATTGAGCATGGAAACGACATGCAGGCCGTGCTCAATGGTCTGGCTGAAGCCAAAATGCATACTGGCAAAGGCAAACCTGTTGTTGTTTTAATGAAAACGGAAATGGGCTTCGGCGTAGATTTTATGGCCGGCACCCACGTTTGGCACGGCAAAACGACCAATGCCGAACAAACGGAGCGCGCATTGGGGCAATTGGAAGAAACGCTTGGAGATTTTTAATTTATAAATACAAATCATGCTGGATCAACTCATTAGCACCGGAAAAAAATCAACCCGTGATGGCTTTGGAGCCGGGCTATTTGAAATTGGAAAACAAAACCGGGAAGTGGTTGCTTTGTGCGCCGACCTGATCGGGTCGCTGAAAATGGAAGCTTTCATTGAGGCGTTTCCGGAGCGCTTTTTTCAAATAGGAATTGCGGAGGCCAATATGATGGGCATCGCTGCGGGCTTGGCTACCGCCGGAAAAATTCCCTATACCGGCACTTTTGCCAATTTTTCCACGGGCAGGGTATACGACCAACTTCGGCAATCCATCGCCTATTCGCATAAAAATGTAAAGGTCTGTGCTTCTCATGCCGGTCTGACCTTAGGGGAAGACGGCGCCACGCACCAGATTCTGGAAGACATTGGCATGACGCGGATGTTGCCGGGCTTTACGGTCGTGGTTCCTTGCGATTACAACCAAACCAAAGCGGCTACCATAGCGATTGGGGAACATTACGGCCCGGTTTACCTGCGTTTTGGTCGGCCTGACTGGCCGGTTTTTACGGCTGAAAATCAGAAATTTGAAATCGGGAAAGCCCAACTCTTAGCCACCGGCAGCGATGTCAGCATTTTCGCGACTGGCCACATGGTTTGGCAGGCTATAGAAGCGGCAAAGGCGCTGGCTTTAGAAGGCGTCAGTTGTGAAATTTACAATATCCACACCATCAAACCGCTCGACGAGGCCGCTGTTTTGGATTCCGTCAGCAAAACCCGTTGTGTGGTGACTGCCGAAGAGCATCAGCGCAATGGCGGTCTTGGCGATAGCATCGCGCAATTACTGGCTCGGAGACTTCCTGCACCTATGGAGTTTGTGGCCGTCAACGATTCCTTTGGCGAAAGCGGCAAACCGTTAGAGTTGTTGGATAAATATGGGTTGAGCGTGAATGATGTGGCGGCGGCGGCGCGGACGGTATTGACGAGGAAGAAATAAATTTATGCTTTCATCCTAAAGATCAACTGCTATGGACGCCAATAAAATCCAAAGGCTTGAGTTAAGTGGGTTCACTTGCTTTTCGCATATTGAATTGGATTTTTCCGAAGGCATTAACGTGTTCATCGGAGAGAATGGCGTGGGGAAAACGCATTTGATGAAGGTGTTGTATTATGCGGCGCTTAGCCAGGAAAATCCAGATTCTCCAACTCTTCCAAGTTCTTATTTTGGAGTGGATAAAAACCAAAAGCTAGTCAGAAGACAACACGATAAAGATCAAGACGCAATCATACGTGTTTTATTCGCAAATAAAAAGGTACGTTCGTGGAATAAGATTGAAATTAAGCGTAGCGGAAATGTTGTTTATGGGCTTAATAGATCAGAGGATGGCGAAATAACACGACCACTTTATATCCCCCCAGTAGAAATGCTTTCCTGGTACGAAGGTTTTCAGTCACTTTACCAGAACCGGGAAGTTAGCTTCGACAAAACTTATTACGATCTCGCTGTCGCATTAGGGCTTCCAAAACTTAAAGGCCCCTCGTTAGAAGCTGCGCAGGCACTTGCAGATGAAATTTCCCAAGTCATCAAAGCCGATGTTTTTCAAAAGGACGGCAAGTTCTATTTCCGTTTCCATGAGACTGAAACCGAGTTTGAAGCACCCGTTGTCGCTCAAGGGATCAACAAACTTGGTCAGCTTTACTACCTCATTCTCAATGGGTCTTTAAACAAAGACACTATCCTTTTTTGGGACGAGCCTGAATCAGGACTTAATCCAAAATACATTCGCCTGTTGGCCAGTATTTTACAAACTTTAGCCAACGCTGGTGTCCAAATCTTCATTTCCACCCACGACTATTTGCTGGCGCACCAGCTTTCGCTCATGGCAGAGTACCGCGATACAGCAGATGCCGTCGTACCGGATATGAAGTTTTTTGCGCTCTATCAATCCAATGAACAAGAAGGAACAGTTGCTGAGTCTGGCCCAACACTTGCCGACATTCAGCACAATACCATTCTGGATGAGTTTTTTTCTTTTTATGATATGGAACAAGGCCTTTTCCAACAACCCATAAAGCAGTAAAAGGATGGAGTTCTTGGAAAGCAACCTCAAGTTCACATTTGATGATAACAGTTGGTCCGATTTAATTCAATACGATAAAACTACGGATTGCAGGAATCTCCAACATGCCATCTCTGGTACGAAAGCAGTGGATTTTATTGGCGTTTTACAAAAACATACCTTAACCTTGTCTCTATTTGAGGTCAAAAACTTCAGAGAGCATCGAATCGAGAATAAAGCCCGAGTGAATAACGGTGAACTAATTGAAGAATTTGCCCAAAAAGTTCGGGATACAATGGCTGGTATTGTTGGTGGAGCCCAAAATTCAAGTCATTTGAAGGTTACTTGGAAAAAGTACATCAAATTGCTATCTGGCGAAGAAGTTCACGTTGTATGTTGGATTGAAGAAGACCGCCGGCCAAATTATTCTTCCGTTTATAAAAATCGTCATAAAGCCAAAGCCAGTGGGCTTGTCCAGGAAATAAAAAGAAAACTCTCCTGGTTGACGACAAAAGTAATGGTTGCAGATACTGCGAATAATCCCTACAAAGACACCCTACAAGTATCATTTATTAATGCTGATCCTGTATGATCATCTTCCTGGGTATTCTTGCCACCTCCCTCATCCTCGCCATCAGCCTCATCCATTTCTACTGGGCGCTGGGCGGCAGAAAATGGGCGGATCGGGTATTCCCACAGGTGGAAGGCACGGATAAGCCTGTATTCACCGCTGGAAATGGGGCAACAATTTTAGTGGCCTTCATCTTTCTAGCCTTCTCAGGTGTTATTTTTCTGAAAACATTTGACGCCTTTTTCCGTATTGATAATCTTTGGATGGACAGATCAATTTGGGTGATCGCAGCGTTATTTTTGCTTAGAGCCATAGGCGATTTCAAATACGTCGGTTTCACAAAATCTATTCGTTCCACCAATTTTGCGGCTTACGACACGAAGTTTTTCACGCCGCTTTCTTTGTCCATCGGGCTGATGATTGTTGTCATGGCTCTTATTTGAAAAAAAAAACAACTCAATGAAATTCGGTACTAAAGCCATTCATGCCGGTGTCGAGCCGGACCCCACCACAGGAGCGGTGATGACGCCCATTTACCAGACCTCTACTTATGCGCAGGAAGCGCCCGGCCAACACAAAGGCTACGAATATGCGCGCACCCAAAACCCGACCCGCAGTGTGTTGGAAAAAAACCTTGCTGCTTTGGAAAACGGGGTGGATGCGATTTGCTTTGCCAGCGGCATGGCGGCTATGGATGCCATCTTGCGGATGTTGAATCCGGGCGATGAGATCATTTCCACCAACGACCTTTATGGCGGATCCTACCGCCTGATGGTGCGGGTATATGAGCGCTTCGGCGTTAAAGCGCATTTCGTGGATTTGGGCGACGAAGAAAAGGTAAAAAAACTTATCTCACCCAAAACAAAGCTGTTTTGGATTGAAACGCCCACGAATCCCATGCTGAACATTGTGGACATCAAAAAGGTGTGCGCACTGGCACAGTCGCATGGCGTGCTGACTTGTGTAGACAATACGTTTGCGTCGCCTTATTTGCAGAATCCGCTTGACCTCGGTGCAGATATTGTGGTGCATTCGGCGACAAAATACCTCGGCGGCCATTCCGATGTGGTGCTGGGCGCCATTGTTGTGAAGGATGAAAAACTCGGTCAGGAACTGCATTTTCTCCAAAATGCGATGGGCGCTGTGCCCGGCCCGCACGATTGTTTTTTGGTGTTGCGTGGCATCAAAACCCTGCATATCCGCGTGGAGCGCGCCTGCAAAAACGCCAAAAAAGTGGCTAAATTCCTCCAGGCGCACCCCAAAGTAAGCAAAGTTTACTACCCGGGATTAAAAGACAATCCTTACCACGAATTGGCCAAAGCGCAAATGCGTGGCTTCGGCGCCATGGTGTCTTTCGACCTGCTGAAAGACAGCTTTGAGGATGCCATCCGGGTGCTGAGTAACACGAAAGTGTTTACTTTGGCAGAATCATTGGGCGGTGTCGAGTCGCTGATTGGGCACCCGGCTACGATGACGCACGCATCCATCCCACGGGAAGAGCGCCTGAAAGTAGGCCTTACGGACTCCCTCATTCGCCTCAGCGTAGGTATAGAAGATGTGGAAGACCTGATTGAAGACTTAGAGCAAGCCTTAGTGCAGCTCTAGATTAGTGTCCGTCCATTTAGTCCCGTGTCTGCTCTTTAGAGTTCGAGAGCAAGGCGTATTTTGCACCAAAAACGGGAGTTTATTCGTATAAATGACCGATTTTTGTTTCGACTTGACTTCGACTACGCTCAGTCGCCAGCTCAACGACCGGACTATAAAGCGAGACACTTTGAATATGCCTAACCAAAACACACAAATATGATTTTTCAATTCACAGAAGAACAGTTGGCGGTACAGGCGGCAGCGCGTGAATTTGCCCAAAAAGAACTCAAACCAGGCGTTATCGAACGCGACAGACACATGACCTACCCGAAAGAACAAGTCCGCATGATGGGCGAATTGGGTTTTTTGGGTATGATGGCGTCTCCGGAATACGGCGGCGGCGGGATGGATACCCTTTCTTATGTGCTGGCCATGGAAGAAATCTCGAAAGTGGATAACTCCTGTTCGGTCATCATGTCGGTTAATAATTCCTTGGTTTGCTGGGGTTTAAACTTGTTTGGAACACACGAGCAAAAGGAAAAATACCTGACCAAATTAACTACGGGAGAATGGATTGGGGCATTTTGCCTCTCCGAACCGGAAGCAGGCAGCGATGCAACCAGCCAGCGGACAACAGCCGTGGATATGGGCGATTACTATCTGTTGAACGGCACTAAAAACTGGATCACCAACGGGGGCACTTCCAAAGTACACTTAGTGATGGCACAAACACATCCAGAACTTGGACACCGCGGCATTAATACCCTGATTGTAGAAGCGGATTGGGAAGGCGTCACCATCGGCGGGAAAGAAGACAAATTGGGCATTCGCTCCTCCGATACCCATTCCATTATGTACACCGATGTGCGCGTTCCAAAGGAAAACCGCATCGGCCCCGACGGATTTGGTTTTAAATTTGCCATGAGAACGCTTGAAGGCGGGCGCATTGGCATTGCTTCTCAAGCTTTGGGGATTGCCGGTGGCGCTTATGAACTGGCGCTGGCTTATGCCAAAGAACGTCAGGCATTTGGTAAACCCATTGGTCAGCACCAGGCCATCGCGTTCAAATTAGCAGACATGGCCACAGAAGTGGAGGCCGCCAAACTCATGGTGTACCGCGCCGCTCACCTGAAAGACGAGGGCGCCGATTTTGGCCCGGCCAGTGCCATGGCCAAGTTGTTTGCTTCAGATGTGGCCATGCGCCATACGGTAGAGGCGGTTCAGGTACATGGCGGGTATGGCTTTGTAAAAGAATATCATGTAGAACGCCTGATGCGCGATGCTAAAATCACCCAGATATACGAAGGTACTTCTGAGATACAGCGCATCGTTATCTCCAGGAGCATTCTCGATGGACAACTGTATTTACCTGTGATGGGGATGGCTGAAAAAGTATGATCAAGTCTTTAAAATATATAGCCCTGCTGCTCGGAGTGGCAGGGCTACTCTATGCCTGTGGCAAGGAAGCGCCGGATATCGTGCTGGATGAACGCCTGAATGCCGGTGTAGAGTTGGCCAAAGATGTCAGTATCCTCTACAGCGATTCCGCCAAACTGCGTGTGATTGCCGGTGGGCCGGTCGTATTGTATCACCTCGATGCCCGCGAGCGCAAGCAGGAGTTCATCGAAGGGGTAACCATTGATTTTTTTGGCCCGGATGAAAAACCTTCGAGTAAGCTGACTGCAAAATACGGCATTCGCTTAGAAGGAAAAGGACAGATCATTGTGCGCGACAGTGTCGTTTGGCAAAGCGTGGCTCAGGAGCGCTTAGAAACGGAAGAACTGATATGGGACGAAAAGCTACAGCGCGTTTTCACCAACAAATTTGTGGTGCTGCGCCGACCCGACGAAATCATTAAAGGCCACGGGTTTGAAGCCAATCAGGATTTTAGCGATGCCAAAATAAAGGCAGTAGAAGGCCAGATTAAAGTAGACGAACTTAGCAAAGAATTAGAATGACGCTTACCCTGCTTATTTTATTGTTTTTATTGCTTTCGGCCCTGTTCTCAGGCTCGGAAATTGCTTTCGTATCGGCTAATAAGCTGAAAGTAGAGTTGAAAAAGAAGAAGGGAACACGTCGAAGTCGCTATTTTTCCAAGTTCTACGATAAACCTGCGAGCTTCATCGGAACGATGCTCGTGGGCAATAATATTGTACTGGTCGTGTTTACGTCTTTAATGACCATTCCACTTAACTACCTTTTTGTCAATCAGGCGGGTATCCAAAATGAAGGCATTCTGTTGTTACTCAATACGCTCATTATCACGATCGTATTGCTTATTTTCGGAGAATTCATGCCGAAAGCTATTTTTCGCCTGTACCCGGAGGATATTCTGTACCAGCTTGCCTTACCAATGCGCGGGTTACAAATCCTGTTGGCGGCGCCGTCCTGGATGATGATCAAAACTTCGGATATCGTGCTTCGGTTTGCGTTCAAAACCCGTGCCGAACAGGTAGACAACGCTTTTACCCGCCTTGATCTGGAGCATTTTATCAACTTTACGAATTCAGATTCAGAAGAGGCCATTGATAAGGAAATGTTTGGCAAAGTGCTGAATCTTAATGATTTGCGGGTAAGGGCCTGCATGGTACCCCGTACAGAAGTAGAAAGCATAGATATGAACACTGAAGTATCTGAACTGGAGCAATTGTTTAAAGAAACGAAACTATCGCGCATTTTAGTCACTGAAAATGAGGTGGACAATATCTGCGGGTACGTCCATCACCAGCAATTGCTGAAGCAACCTGCGGATATCAAAAGCCTGATTCTGCCCATCACTTATGTCCCGGAAGCCATGCGCGCTACCGATTTGATGAATACCTTTATCAAGGATCGCAACAATATTGCCTGTGTGGTGGATGAATTTGGCGGGTTGGCCGGGGTCATTACGCTGGAGGACATTCTGGAAGAAATTTTCGGAGAGATAGAAGACGAACACGACCAGGAAGACTACATCGAAGTTCAGGAATCAGAAGACACTTACCTTTTTTCGGGAAGGCTGGAGATCAACTACCTGAATGAAAAATACAAACTCGGCTTTCCGGAAGGAGAATACCATACATTGTCGGGCTATTTGGTCATGACTACCGAGAGCATTCCCGAAGAGGGCGCCGATCTTGAATTGGACGGCTATCGCTTCATCTTTTTAAGCGTCAGCGATAAAAAAATAGAAACGGTCAGGGTTATCAACCTTGAGCAAACTCCGGGATTATAGCCTTTCATCACCCTTTGGCTATCTTTGCTTTTCACTCATTTCAACAACACGCTCCAATTCGTTTCTATGAGTAAAGAAAAAATTTTGGTCACCGGCGGTTGTGGCTATATTGGCAGCCATACGATTGTGGATTTGATTGATCACCAGTTTGAGGTGGTTTCGGTTGATAACTTAGTCAATTCCAACGAAACGATTCTGGAAGGCGTGCGCACCATCACCGGGAAAATGGTAAAGAACTATGTGGTGGATATTTGCGACAAAGCAGCTACCCGGCGCATTTTTGAAGAACACCCGGATATTGCAGGTGTCATTCACTTTGCAGCGTTAAAAGATGTGGGCGAGTCAGTTTTTAAGCCGTTGAGTTATTTTCGGAATAACCTGAACAGCCTGATCAATGTCCTCGAATGTATGTCCGATTTTGGCATCGAGCGCTTCATATTTTCTTCTTCCTGTTCGGTCTACGGGAATATAGAAACCCTGCCGGCTACGGAAGCCGAGCCGCTGAAGGAGCCCGAATCGCCTTATGCGCGCACCAAGCAGATGGGCGAGGCCATCATCCGCGATTTTTGCGTATCCCGCAATACCTTCAACGCGGTGTTGTTGCGCTATTTCAACCCAGCCGGCGCCCACGAAAGTGCCCTGATCGGCGAATCTCCAGCTAATCCGGCCAGTAACTTAGTCCCCGTCATCACCGAAACCGCCATCGGGAAACGCCCCGAAACGCAGGTATTTGGCAACGACTATCCCACCCGCGACGGCAGTTGCGTGCGCGATTATATCCACGTCATGGATTTAGCCAATGCCCACACCAAAGCGCTGGAATACCTGCTCGCTGATAAGAACGAGGAATCCTGCGACGTAATTAACCTCGGCTCTGGCGAAGGCGTCACGGTGTTGGAAGCCATCAACGCATTTGAAACCGCTACCGGGCAAAAGCTCAACTACCGGATTGGCCCCCGCCGCCCGGGCGATGTGGTTGCCATTTATGCCAATTATGAAAAAGCAGCACGGTTGCTTGGCTGGAAACCAGCACGGGATATGGAGGCGATTATGAGGTCGGCCTGGGCTTGGGAACAGGTGAGATAAGCATCAAATCAACCCCCGCGCCTTCAACTCCAAATATTTATTAATCGTATTCATAGAAAGCGATTGGGGCTCTGTAAGAATGGCCTGGATACCGAATTGTTTCAATTTTTGTACCATCGCAGATTTTTCTGCTAAAAATTTTTGGGCCACGGTATGGCGATAGATGCCCTCTAAGGTCGAAACCTCCTGATTGACAAAATCCCGGATATCTGTATTTTCAAAAAAAATGACCACCAGCAGGTGGTTGTTGTTGATGCGCCGCAGGATGGGCAACACCCGGTCGAGCGCGTAGCTGCTTTCAAAGTTGGTGAACAACAGGATTAAACTGCGCCCACCGGTGATGAGTTTGCGCGAAGCCTGGTAAAGCAGCTCGTAGTTGGCCTCCATGGGTCGCTCGGCTTCGTTATAAAGGGTGAGCAAAATTTTGCTGAGTTGGGTTGCTTTGTTGTCGGCTTTGAGCGTGGCGCCCATCTTGTCGGAAAACGTAATCAGCCCGGCGCGGTCGTATTTTTTTAGCGCAATATTGGAAATGGCAAGGCAGGTATTGACCGCATAATCCATCAGACTCAAGCCGTCAAACGGCATACGCATGGCGCGGCTTTTATCAATGATGCAATACACCTGCTGGGCGCGTTCGTCTTCATACTGGTTTACCATCAGGTCGGCGCGCCGGCTGCTGGCTTTCCAGTTGATGCTTCGGTGATCGTCGCCGCGCACATAATTTTTTATCTGTTCAAATTCATAGCTGTGGCCAATCCGGCGCAAACGTTTGATTCCCTGCTGATTCGACAACCGATCGAATGCGCGGTATTCAAACTGCTTCATTTGAAGAATAGACGGGTAAACGGGAACCTGCGCTTCGGCGGGAATGCTGATGCGGCGTTCGGCTAAGCCGAGTAAAGTTGTTGCAAAAAGGTTGATCCGGTTAAACGTATACGCGCCTCGTTGAACCGGCCTGAGTTCGTATTGGATTTCCTGCGTTTCTCCGGGGTTGACCGAAGCCTGTAGCATAAAATCCCGTTGCTGAAACTGAAAAGGGATTTCGTCAATGATTTTCAAAAAAAGCCGTTGACGGCCGTGGTTGGTCAAGGTGAGCGTTACCGGATTGGGATCGCTGAGTGAAAAAATTTTGGGCAGTTTTCGGTGCGCTCCGACAAGCCCCTGTTTCCCAAATAACAACGAATAATCCAGCACGACGAGCGCGATGGCCAACGCCAAAGCGACCTGGGCCAGGGGCAATAACGGCGGAATAAAGAAGCTGGTCGCAAAAGCAACTACCAGCAGACCGCAAAGGCCAAAAAAACGATTGGTCAGGAACAGGTTTTTCAAAATATCAACTCTTTTTAGAAATAGCCTAACGGGGCACTTCTATTTTTGCTACAATTGAATCTATCACTTCGCGCACCTCATAGCCTTCCATTTCGCGCTCCGGCGTCAGGATGATCCGATGGTTGAGTACCGGGAAGGATACATAGCGGATATCGTCGGGGGTCACAAAGTCGCGGCCATTCATCGCGGCGATGGCTTTGGCCATCTTCATCATGGCTAAGGATGCGCGGGGCGACGCGCCCAGAAATAAATCGCTGTGGTCGCGCGTAGAGTGTACGATCGCCGCAATATAGTCGAGCAATTCTTCGCGAATGTGAATCTGCTCAACCAAAGCCTGGCAAGCGCGGATGTCGTCGGTGGATAAGACGGCTTTGACATCGTGGCGCTGACTAACTTTAAAGTCGTTGTGAAAGCGCCGTAGAATAAGCTTTTCGTCTTCTAACCCGGGGTATTCTAAGTTGATTTTAATCAAAAAACGATCCAACTGAGCTTCCGGCAATTTATAAGTCCCCTCTTGTTCAATCGGGTTTTGGGTAGCGATGACAAAAAACGGAAAACCCATGATGTGGGTTTTCCCATCCACGGTGACCTGGTATTCTTCCATGACTTCAAAAAGAGCCGCCTGCGTTTTTGCCGGCGCCCGGTTGATTTCGTCAATGAGGACGATGTTGGAAAAAACCGGACCCGGATTGAACGTAAAATCCGAGTTGCGCATATTAAAAACAGTGGTGCCGACGACGTCGCTGGGCATCAGGTCGGGGGTAAACTGGATGCGTGAAAAATCTACGTCCAGGGTTTGGGCCAGCAGTTTTGACGTCAGCGTTTTGGCGATGCCCGGCACGCCTTCTACCAGCACGTGGCCGCCTGAAAAAATCGCCGCCAGCAGCAAGTCCAAAAGGTCTTGCTGTCCGATAATGACTTTGGAGATTTCGTGCCGCACCCGCGCTGCGGCAGCATGAATTCTTTCGAGATTCAGGCGCTTTGGCAGCCAGATGTCTTCTGCCGGGGCAGGGATTTCAGGTTCCGGCGATGCGGTGGATTCGGGTGTTTGTTCGTTCAGCTCTTCGATTTCCATATTTATTCAAAAGTTAAAGCGTATACAATTAGATGGGGCGTTCCCATTTTTAGCTCTTTCATCATTTACAACGTTGATAAAACTGCTCCATCAACCGGTGAAAATCAATCAGTTTGCCAGTCCCGATGGCGTAAGCGCCTTTGATGCTTTCCTGCATGGAAAAAATTTCCCGGATCAGAGGTTCCGGTACTTCAGACCGGGCAGCCAACCGGCCAAAAAAACTTTCATCACCTTCCCGGTAACTCAGGTTATAGCGTTCCCGAATATAGCCGTTGAACAGGCGAATTTTCTGTACAGCTAATTTTTGGTGGTTGTTTTGCAAAAAATACAATTGCCCGATGGTTTGCACAAACTCCAAAGAGGTATTGGTGTTGGGTTCAATGACCGGGACTACCTGTTGCCGTCTTTTGGCCCGGAACAACAAATACAAGACCCCCGTGCCCAACAGCAGGTACCAGGCCCAGGCCAATGCGGGTTGCGAAAGGATGTACTTCAACGGGCTGTCCTGATTGATTTCCGGCATTCCCCCGGAAGCGCGGCGGTTGGCGAGTTGGGTGACTGCTTCCGGCACGCGGCTGTATTCATCCCAATAAACCTGGCCTTCCGGCAAATGCGAAAAGACGCGGCGCGCATATTCCAGACCGTCTTTCCGGATCAAATGGTAGTTGGTGAACGCAAGCGGCGTCGTATGCAAATAAAAATACCCGGCGCCGTGTTTTACTCGTGCAAAATTGATGAATGAACTGTCGCTAACGACATAGCCCAAAATCGTGCGCTGCGTGTCCTGGTCGCAGAAGTATTCGCTCCCCATGAACTTCCAGAGATAATTTTCCGGCGCGTAATTATTGAAATACTGATACTTTGGCGCTTTGCTCATCTTCAGATCGGGGTGGTCGAGGCCCAACTCAACCATCGTGTCCCGAAAATCATAATAGCCATCCCAGGGGGTATCGCACTCTTCCAAATAAAGATAAAACATGAGGTCATGCGGAATGGTATTGCAGGAGATGAACGCCTGATTGCCATCGCTGACAAATTTCAGCAAGGCATCGCGGTCGCGACTCGTCATGTACATGCCGCCGCCGGCAAACACGTAGCTGGCTTCCGGTGTGCTGTGTTGCGAAAAACGGTCATTGAGGCTGTCTTTCAATACAATGACTTCCCCACCGGGGACAAATTTATTCAACAAACTGAAAAGAACTTTTGTCCCGTAAGGGTCGAGGCTTGCCTGTTTGTAGTCCTCTTTCCAGGAGTAACGAAAGCCGGAATTGCCAAACACGAGGTATAGCGCCAAAAGCAAAGCGGCAACTCCGCCCAGAAAATATAGACGGCGGTTGCTCATGGCTTGTTATTTTGTGGAATGAGTGAAAGGATATGCTGAAATTGTCGCTGCATTTGTTCGAATTCCTCCTTTCTGATTGCCCCGGCGCCATACCAAACCCATTCAAAGTCGCGGGTCGCTTCCTGGAATGGTTGGTAGAGGGGTGAAAGGCTCAATTCCCGGAGGTAGTCCCGGTTGGTTTTGTCTTTTTTCCAGACGACGAGCTGTTGCTGCGAGAGTCTTTTTAGGATGGCCAAATAATACAACCGCACCGCGATGGGGTAGTTTTCCTGTGCTACGGCTCGTTGAATCAAAGGATCGAGGTCTGTTGTATTCAGGTTTTCTTCAAGGTGCTGCAAATCGAGTTTTTCTACCAGATGTGGTTGAATGACAACATCTTTGGGCGCCGGTTTCATTTGGATCATGTTCTTGACAATCAGGACAATGATAAAGATGCCGGCTAAGAGTAAAAGCCCTCTGAACAGCCATTGGAAAAAATTGCCATCTCCAAAAATATCCGGAAGATCCGGGGAGTCAACAGGAGCATCTTTTTTTTTCTTTTCCTTTTTAGGTTTTATCGTTTTGCTGTAATCCAAGCCTTCAATGGCTTTTTCCCAGCTTGTTTCGTCAATATTTCGTGTTTCTACCTTTTCTTCATAGTAGTTGTTTTCGTTTACCCAACTATAGGTTGCCGGTGCTTCGTACTCATAATCTGCCTCTAACTCTTCTACCGGTGCCTCCAACTCCGCTTCCACGGGGTCATCTACAACCTCTCCAACCTGCCCCATTGCCGGCGGTATGGGCAGGAACAGGCTCAATGCGATCATTGCAAAGCAATAAGCAAGGTGAGTAGATTTGATAAATTTCAAGTTCCGCATTACGGCTTGTATAAGTTTTTTTCAATAAGAGATCATCAAACGCGCTTCCCGGTTTACGAATGACTATTCCCGGTCCAGCCCCCGAATTTGTCGCGATTGACCCAGCAGTTGCAACCTTTGCCGCAGTCCTTCCGCTTCATGAATTTCTATCAGGGTGTAATACAACAAGCCCATCCCTGCAAACAACAGCATTAAAAACAAAAACAAGATAAAAAAGTGTAGAAAGAGCAGGACAATGTTGTTGATCAGCGACATGGTTTCAGGCTCGAAGTGGATGATCCAGGACAGCAAATCGAAAAGAATTTTTACCAGGAACGAATCAAAAATGGTTAAAATGAGCAAACCTGTGAAAAAGAACAACAGCAATGCTGAAAAACTCCTGCCCAAAGAAGCAAAAAACAGCGACCAGACCCGATTGAATGCTTTAAAAACATTGCGCCCTTCCCGCAGGAGCAAGACGCCCCATAAAGCTACAAAAGGGAATAAAACCAATGCCAAAAGTACACTGTACCAGGTGAAGAACGCAAACAACACCACAAACGGCGTAATTGCAATCAGCGTTTGAAGAAACGCGGCCAGATTTTGCCCCAATGTTGATTTTTTGCCGGGCCGTTCTTCCCGAATCAATTGTTTTGCAACCTCAAACAACATGGCCCCCAGCGCCAGTCCGCCAGCAAAGGGCGCATAATCGGAGTAGGTGAAGGAGAACAAAATATGGGTTGAAAACAGGGTGCTCAGAAAAGTGATTCCCCCAAAAGTCAGCGGCAAAGGGTTGTTGAGCAAATCCTCCGATGTTGCCATAAGAAAACCGCAACACACCGCCGCCAAAACGAACGCCAGCAACATGAACCGCAGGACGTGCTTTTTGAAAAGCATAAAAGCATCGGAAAAAAGCTCGACTGAAGATTGAATACGACCAAACCCTAAGTTTTGCAACTGGTCGGGGGGAATGCGTGTATCGCGTATCGGGCTGTCGAAACCAAGCTTGGCTTTGTAGCGCGGATACCAGACAAAATAGACGAACATGAACAAAAAGCACACTGCGATGAACAGGATGCGTATGATTGCCGGCGTTTCGGTAAGGCGCGTGAGAAACCCTTCGATGAAGCCGGCCAGTATGATGAGCGGAGCAATGCTTATCAGAATTTTGATCCCGCGGCGGGCTGAACGCTGAAACGCCTGCACCCGCGAATAAGAACCCGGAAAAACCAATCCCTGCCCGAGTGTCATACCGGCTGCTCCGGCGATGACAATGCACGAAACCTCAATGGCGCCGTGTGTCCAAATCGTGAGGAAAGAATCCAGAAAAAGCCCCTCTTTGATGAAAAAATATTGAAATGCCCCAACCATGATGCCGTTGGATACTAAGATGGTCAACGAACCCAGCGAAAAAAATACGCCCATGGTGAAAATGAGCAGGGTTACGTACAAATTGTTGAGCGTAATGGCAAAAGACATGCTGAAAGCGCCTTTCGCTTTATAAACAGCCATCGGGTCACCCGACCGGATGTTTTCTAAGGTCATTTCCACGTAGTTTTCGCCGAGAATGAGGCTTGCGAAATCTTCGTCCATCGCACAGGATAAGGCGCCAATGAGCATGGAAACGACAAAAACAAAAAAGGACAACCGGAAAGCATACTTAGACTCGTGGATCAGTTGCGGCAGTTCATCTAACCAAAAATTGCCTAATTGCTGCCACGGGGAGCGCCGGACTTTGTAAATGGCGCCAAAAGTGCGCTGCCCAAGCCCATTGAGATAAACCCTGACCGAACGGTTGGGGTAGAAGGAACGCGAATAGGAAAGATCATCTGTTACCTGTATAAATAGGTCGTTCAGTTGATCAGGGTCGCGGTTGGATGCATCCAGCACACCTTCAAATTCGCTCCATTTAGCCTTGTTTTGCTCTATGAAATTCGTTTCGCGCATAGCAGGGTTACGAACTTTTCCGACAACAAATTGTGGCCGATCCACAAATATTGGAATAAAAACGATAGCTTGCAAACGGCTGGTAGGTCAGGAACCCTCATTTGTAGATTTTTCATTGCAAGATGAACCGAAAAGCTGCAAATTTGTATCCAGTATTGAATCTAATCTTTCGGGTATAAAAAATCCGTAAGGCTTGAAACCACAAATAATGACCAATCCGTTCAAGAAATATGCAGACCGGTTTTCGGAGTTCGGGTTTTGGAAAACCCTGAGCTTGTATGCCCGAAAAATTGGCCTGAAGGCGGTGTACACTGCCCTTTTGTTGTTCTACGCTTATCGTCAGCCCGAAACGCCAAGTTGGGCCAAAAACATCATCCTTGGCACCCTCGGCTATCTGCTTTCACCCTTTGACGCCATTCCCGACCTTAGCCCCATCATCGGCTACACCGACGATATTGGTGTATTGAGTTTCGGGTTGGTCACCGTTGCCGGATATGTCAATGACAAGGTGCGCGGAGAGGCGCGGGAGCGGATTAAGAAGTGGTTTGGGGACAATGAACATGCGGAGTTGGAAGAAGTGGATAAGGTGCTGTAAGCCAATCAAAACGGCAACTCCCCCAAATCAACATTCCCACCCGACAAAATAATGCCCACCTGCTTCCCGGAAAAAACCGCAGGGTTTTTCAGCACTGCTGCTAAGGGCACCGCGCACGAAGGCTCGATGATGATTTTCATCCGTTCCCACACCAAGCGCATGGCTGCCACGATTTCTTCTTCCGAAACCGTAAAAATATCATCTACCTGTTTCCGAATGATCTCGAAGGTCTTTTCGCCCAGATGGGTGCGCAGGCCGTCGGCGATGGTATTTGTGGTGGCGTTTACTTCAATTTTTCCAGATTGCATCGAGCGCCAGGCGTCGTCTACCGCTTTGGGTTCAGCGCCGTAAACCTTCATTTCCGGCGAAAGGTAGCGCGTGACCAACGCCGTTCCGCTCATCAGGCCGCCGCCGCCAACTGGAGCAATGATGGCTTCCAGATCCGGGGCATCTTCTATGAGTTCTTTTGCGGCCGTAGCCTGCCCTGCAATGATGTTGTAATCGTTGTAGGGGTGGATAAAATAAGCGCCGGTGTGCTCAACCACTGACTCCAAAGTGCTTTCCCGCGCAGCGATGTTCGGTGCACAAAAAATGACCTCCGCTCCATAGCTGCGTACGCCAGCCACCTTAATCGCCGGCGCATTTTGTGGCATGACCACATACGCAGGGATACCCAGCATCTTTGCACTCAGTGCAACGGCCTGCGCGTGGTTGCCGGAAGAATGGGTGGCAATGCCGTTCCGGCGGGCTTCTTCGGATAATCGAATGGAAGCGCTGCTCGCGCCCCGCATTTTAAAAGCGCCTACTTTTTGAAAGTTTTCGCACTTGAAAAACAATTTTGCGCCACTGATGTCATCTATACCAGCGCAAGTCAGCACCGGAGTGCGGTGAATCATCGGCGCGATGGCGACGTGGGTTTCCTGGATGTTTTGGAGGGTTGGGATGTGGTGGAGAGCGTGCATATAATTTATGGCTATGTGTTTCACAAAATGATTTGCAAAGCGTTAGGATGTGGAAAAAATCCGACTTCTTGTAGTGCCTGTCGCTCCATTAAACGCTCAAAGTGATTTAGATCAAGCATTGTAAGTGTCGCTTCTCCAATTTCGGTTTTAGACAATAGTAATACTCCTGAAATTGAAAAATGATCTTTCCAAAGATCGGTTCTTGGATTAAAAAAGCGGGTGAACAGTTGATCTTTTAAGATAGTCCCTATATCTGATCCCTTGTTCCTGTTACAAAAAACACAGGAATAAGCAAGGTTGTCCAAAGTAGTTGAACCACGATGTTTGATACTGATGATGTGTTCTATCTGAAACTTTACGACAGAAAATTCTTCGAAAGAAAGACAATATTCGCAAAGATGATGCGCTCGTTCAGCAACTAGTTTGCGCCAGGCAGGTGAAATATAACGGCTCATTAAAGAGTGGAAAGTTGTTTCAGAGCGCGTGCTTTCGCCATACGCATTAAATGTTCAAACATGAGAAAATAGTCTAACTCATGCTGCTCTTCAGCATTCAGGCTACTTTCCTTTTCTTTTTCTATTAACGATTCTACTCTTTCCTGCGATTGATCAGAAAGATGGAAGCCGAGAATTTTATTAGGATCAGAGCCAGTAACAAATTCCAAAATTTCATCGAATACAGGTGTCGAAGTCATGAAGCAGAATTTTCACAGGTGAAGCTTATTACAAAACTACATGAAAACATCCTTTTTTGCAACAAGATTATCATTGATGACGCTTGATGCAGGTTTAAAAATTACTTCGAAGTCATTCCCATCACCCCGTCTTCTCCTTAAACTCCACATACGATTTATCCGGCACAATCAGGCTGCCCAGGATCATAAACGCAATGCTGGAACCCAGACCGATAAGCAAGGTCGGCGTAGTGGTTTCAAAAATTTCACCGACAATCCATCCCCCCATTCCGCCAAGGATGGACAACAGCGCGCCCATATCGGACGCGCGTTTCCAATATAACCCCGCAGTGAGCGGAACAAAAAGGGAAACCAGACTCAGGATAGAAGAATCGGCGACCAATTCGTAGATATTCGTATTGGTCGTAGCCATTACTGCCGAACAAACCGCCACGCCAACCACAGAAAACCGCATGGTGCGGAGCAGCATGGGGTCACTCATTTTTCGATAAATCGGACGGATCAGATTTTCGCCAATGATGGTTGCCGGAGCGAGAATAGCGCCGGCTGTGGTACTGAGGATGGCGGAGAGCAAAGCGCCAAAAAACAAGATTTGCATCACGACGCCCGTATGGTTGAGTACCATCATAGGAATTATTTTCTGCGGGTCGTCGTTGCCGAAATCAGTGTACAGTGCTTTGCCACACAGGGTTATAAATAGTGGAATGAGTCCAATGGTGAGGTACATCAAACCGGATATGATGGAAGCGCCAACCGCTGATTTTTCACTTTTGGCGGACATGACCCGCTGGAAAACGTCCTGCTGCGGAATAGACCCAAGGCCAATGGTAATCCAGGCAGCAAAATAAGCCAGTACACTCTGCAAATCGCGTTCCGGGAAAAATTGAAAAGCGCTTTCGGGTGCCGATTGCAATACCTTTTGAACGCCACCGGCTTCCTTCGCCAGGATGACTGCTAAGGCCACCATACCAATAATAATCATAATGGTTTGCACAAAGTCTGTCACAGAAACCGACCACATCCCACCAACGTAGGTGTACATCACAACGACCAGCAGGCAGATAAAAATCCCCCAGGGTAAATCAATGCCCAGCAATACATTCAATAATAGCGCCATCGCTACCATTTGCGCAGCAATCCATCCAAAATAAGAAGGCACAATAAATATAGCGGCAATGGTTTCCGCGCGCCGGCTGAACCGCAACTTAAAAAAATCAACCAAGGTCAGGATATTGAGCCGGTACAGGGGCCGGGCAAAAAATAATCCTACGAGAATGAGACACAAACTACTGCCAAAAGGGTCTTCCATGACCCCCTGCAATCCTTCTTCAGAATACTTCGCGGGCGCCCCCATGATGGTTTCGGAGCCATACCACGTAGCAAACAAGGCACAGGCAGCCACCAGCATGGGCATACGCCTGCCTGCAATGACGTAATCCTGTGTATTGTGTACCCGGCGGGCGGCCCACCAACCAATCAATAAAGTAATCAATAAGTAGACGACGATGAAAATCAAAAGTGTGGACATGGGTCTTTGATTAAGAGACGACAGCGTCAGATTTTAGCAAAAAGATCCTGTGTTTTTATGCTCTCAGGGTCTTCTGGGGCTATAGTCTGCTCTCCAATGTCTTTTTCAAGTGTCGGTAAACTTACGTACAAATTCAGTTTAAGACAAAATTAACGAAATGAAGGCAAGATTTTAAGTGCCGATAACCTTCCTAAGTTGTTAATAATAGTGTCTTTATCACCAAAAAACATCTCGTATGAACATAAAAAAATCAAGCCTGATTCTGCTGGCACTGCTTGTTGCCGTGTCGCTTCAGGCGCAGTATTTTGGAAGGAACAAGCCCAGGTACGAACAAATTGAATACCGGGTACACCAGACACCGCATTTTGAGATCTACCATTACCTGAATAACGACTCCCTGTTGCAAGCATTGGCCGAACAATCGGAGCGCTGGTACCGTATCCACCAGGCAGTACTAAAGGACACTATTGTCGCGCGAAATCCACTTATTTTTTACAACGACCACCCCGATTTTCAACAAACAAATACCATTTCCGGGGATATCGGCATAGGAACAGGCGGCGTTACAGAGGCTTTCAAAAACCGGGTGATCCTGCCGTTGGCCATGTCGAACCAGCAAACGCATCACGTATTGGGACACGAGTTGGTACACGCTTTTCAGTACAATATGGTGCTGAACGGCGACTCCACTTCCCTCAATAACCTGTCCAATCTCCCGCTTTGGATGGTGGAAGGGCTGGCGGAATACATGTCTATTGGCAGCGTAGACGCGCAAACCGCTATGTGGATGCGCGATGCTGTACTGAACGATGCTGTGCCTACGCTTAAAAAACTGAACAACCCACAGTACTTTCCTTACCGCTACGGTCACACTTTTTGGGTGTTCGTTACCGGGCTGAAAGGCGATGAAATCATCGAGCCTTTGTTTATGGCTACAGCCAAATACGGCTTTGATGAAGCCTGCAAACAGGTGCTGGGCATGAGCAGCGAAAACTTGTCGGAATTATGGGTGAGTTTGATTAAACGGCATTTTGGGAGCGCACTGGGCGACAAAAAAGAACGCACCATTGGCAAAGCCCTCATCAACGATAAAAATGCCGGACGCATGAACATCTCGCCGGTGCTCAGTCCCAACGGGCAATATGTGATTTTTCTGTCTGAAAAAAACCTGTTTACGATTGATCTTTTCTTAGCCGACGCCCGCACCGGAAAAATCATCCGCCGGGTGGCCAGTACGTTGAAAGACGGGCATATTGACGATTTTAACTACATCGAATCGGCGGGAACCTGGTCGCCGGATAGCAAACAGTTTGCATTTGTTGGCGTCAGCCAGGGAAACAATATTCTTATTATCAAGGAAGTTCAAACAGGGAAAACCATTCTGGAAACTCCGCTGGAAGGCGTGCCTGCCTTTACTAATCCGGCCTGGTCGCCAGATGGAAAAGCCATCGCGTTCACGGGTTTGGCCAATGGGCAGGTGGACATTTTTACCTACAACCTCAAATCGGAAAAGGTCACGCAGCTTACGAACAACCGCTATTCGGAAATGCATCCGGCATGGAGTGAAGACGGCGCCTTTCTTGCTTTCGCAACAGACGAACTAAGTATGAATCGCGGCAAAACCAACGGTAAATGGACTTTTAACCTGGCGACGTTGAACATCGCCGACAACAGTGTTAACCATATAGACATTTTCCCCGGCGCCGATAACCTGAATCCGATCCCAGACACGGCCAACAACATCATTTTCCTGTCAGATCGCGACGGCTTCCGCAATATCTACCAGTATGAGCCGACCACCGGGAAAGTGTACCAGTTGACGGATTTGTTGACGGGCGTTAGCGGCATTACCTCGTATTCACCGGCCATCAGTCTGGCGCGGCGCAACAACCGGATTGCTTATACCCATTACCTTAAAAACGGGTACAATATCTATCGGGCAAGGCTGGATGAATTTCTTTACAAAGAGGTTGATCCCAAAGCGGTGGACATGAGTCCGGCGCACTTGCCCCGTGTGAATAGCCAGGCTACTGCTTTAGTTGACGCCAACCTCGACATTCCTCTACTGCCTGGCGAACTGGCCGGCGATCAAATCAAAGAGCAACCGTACAAGGCAAAATTCAAGTTGGACTATATTGGCGGTGGCGGTGGAATTGGCATCGGCACAAGCAACGCTTTCGGAACTACTTCCGGGGTTGCAGGCGGGATAGATTTGCTATTCAGCGACATCATGGGGAATCACCAGTTCTTCAGCAGTTTAGCCCTTAACGGCGAAATCAGCGATATCGGCGGAACGGTAGCCTACATCAACCGAAAAAAACGGATCAACTGGGGCGGTTATCTTTCTCATATCCCCTACCGGAGTTTGAGCTTAGACAATATCCAATTCGACTACCCCCTACAGGTTGGCGATGACCTTTTTTTAAGGACAGACCGCTATGAATTCAGCTTGTACCGGCTTTTTGAAGACCAGTTGGGCTTTTTCGCGCAGTATCCGTTTTCTACCACAACCCGGATTGAAGTGGGGGCTTCCGGATCCATCTACAGCAACCAGCTCACGAAATTGATCAACTACTACGACGATTTCGGCAACCTGATCAAGCAGGATCGCACCAAATTAGATGCGCCACCCGCGCTCAATCTCGTCACCGCCGAAGCCGCGCTGGTGGGTGACAACAGCTTTTCCGGCATGACGGCGCCCCTTCAGGGCCAACGTTATCGCTTGGGCTTTGAGCAGTATTTCGGGGATTTCAATTTTACGGCGTTGACGGCTGATTATCGGATATACCGCTTTTACAAGCCGGTGGCCTTTGCATTCCGGGCCATGCACTATGGGCGTTATGGCGCGGGCAGTACGGAGTTAAATCCTTTGTTTGTGGGCAACCCCTGGTACATCCGCGGATACAACTCCAACACGGCACTTGATCTGTTTTTGCAAAACGATTATGTATTTGATCAGTTGGTGGGCAGCAAGTTGCTGGTGGCTAATTTTGAAGTGCGCATTCCGTTCACCGGCCCCAAAAGGCTGGCCTTGATCAAATCGAACGTCCTGCTCACCGACCTTAATTTCTTCGTGGATGGCGGCGTGACTTGGTTCGACTACAATCAGTTCAGCATTGACGAACCGCAGTTTAACGGAGAATTTACGGTGTACCCGGTTCAGCCGGTATTTAGCGCCGGGGCCTCCCTGCGCATCAACTTGTTCGGAGCTATGATTCTGGAGCCGTACTACGCCATCCCGCTGCAAAAAAATGCAAAGGGAGCTTTTGGGTTGAATTTGATCCCAGGCTGGTAGTCACCAGCTTTAGCTGGTAGACTCAAAGTCAAAGCTTTACATGAGTCATCCCGAATTTTCTTTCAGGATGGCTCATGCTATTTTAGGCGTTTTGTGCTCTGCAAGGGAGAAACTGTACTGTGCAAAGGGGTGAAGCGCACCTAAATCTTTGTAAATGCATATCAATACACGTAATTTAAGGTGCAGCGCACCGAAACGACGGTCATTACAATCTCCCAATATCACGGTCATTACAATCTCCCAATATCACGGTGCGATGCACCTCTCTACCCCTTATTCCCTTCGGTCTACAAAGATTCGCGGTGCGATGCACCTCAACTACAAAATTTGGGATAACTCATGTTTTTGGGTCAAACCAGTCTAAACATCAAACGATTCCATCACTTATTTTTTCAACGCCAGCACAAAATACCCACCAATAATTGCAAAAACCGACCCTACAAGAACAAAAGCCGGCCAACTACCCAATTGAGCGCCCTCCGACAATGCAGTCCGAAGGATGAGCCAGGTCAGTCCCAACAACCCCCAAATCACCGCGACTTTCATGACCGCCAGCAAATGGCGCGCCAGCCGGTATTGCCGTTCCGCGTTTTCCGGCGTGATGCGCACCGGGTAATTGATGTGTTTTGAAAACTGGCTTGCTAAGGTCATCGTCGCGTAAATGAACAAGGCAATACCCGGTAGCACTAAGATGGTGGCTTTGCTGCCCCAGCCATCGGCTTTTCCTGCCAGGTTGAAGTGGATGGGGATGTTGGCAGGCAGTTTTGACCAGTAAGCTGCGATCAGGAGTATGAATAAGGCAAGCCCGGTAAGCGCCAAAATTTCACAAACCCGCTCCAGGTTTGTTTTTTCTGATTCAACACCAGAGTGTTTTTTCATAAAGAAATGATTTTGAATTAAATACAGGAGTTTTGCTTTACCGGGAGGTAAAAAAAATTACACATACGGTATTTGGAAATCGTTAATTTTTTTCCAAAGTACGAAAATATTCGTAAATAAATTTGCACTTACGAAAGTCTTCGTATATACTTGCAGTGCGAAACAGACAAGAAATTTTTTCAATGCTGCAACGCATCGTTAAAATCACCCGACTTTACACTATGATGGCCCCAAAACCAGATGAATCCAAAGTTTTTTCTGTTCTAAAAATCGAAATTAATGCAAATTCCCAAGCCTACCGAAGCAGAACTGGAAATTCTTCAGGTCCTATGGCAGTATGGCCCTTCCCCGGTGCGCTTTGTCAACGACAAGCTCAATGAGCAGCGCGAGGTTGGGTACACCACTACACTGAAATTGATGCAGATTATGGTGGACAAAGGTCTTGCCATTCGCAACACCGACCAGCGCAGTCATATTTATGAGGCGGCAACGAGCGAAGAAGCTACAAAAACCAGGCTTTTGGATCAGTTTGTAGACGCGGCCTTTAACGGCTCTGCCATGAAAATGGTGATGCAGGCGTTGGGTCAGCACCAGGCCTCCCAAAAAGAATTAGATGAAATCAAAGCCTTGATCGAACGCATTGAACGCGAAGGACAATAGTTCACTGTACCGCCGAACTCCGATTCGGCGGAAGTAATGTGACAATAGTACATCCATTGTAAAACAAATCACCTGTTTTGATCATGACCATTGCACAAATTTTATCGGAAGAAGTGGTTCAAGCCCTTGGCTGGACAGTGGTTCATTCCCTTTGGCAGGCGGCATTGCTGGCGGCTGTAGCCGGAGTCGGCATGTTGCTGATGCACCGCCGTCCGGCGCGCGAACGTTATTTGTTGTCCGTGAGCGCACTCGCTGGGGTATTGCTTTGGGCTGTTTTTACTTTTTTGAGCTACTATGAACCGGCTTCGGAACTTCCGGTTGTGGCGATTGTCACTGGCGAAATGACGGCTTTGCCGCTGGTTTCTTCAACCGGCGACTGGTCTGGCGGTATGGCGGAGCAATTCACTGCCTATTTCAGCCGCAACGCCCCGCTCATTGCCACGTTGTGGATACTGGGGATGACCTTTTTTCTTTTGAGGATGCTCGGCGCTTTGATGTACGCCAACCAATTGAAACGCCGCCATGTTAGCCCCTTGCCGGAAAAATGGCAACAAACCCTGCTCCATTTTGCCCGGCGCATCGGAATCCGGCGGGCTGTGCGCCTGTTGGAGTCGGCCGCCATCAAAACACCCATGACCATTGGTTTTCTAAAGCCGGTCATTCTGCTGCCCATCGGCATGGTGAACAACCTGTCGCCGCAACAAGTGGAGGCAATCCTCGCTCACGAACTGGCGCATATTTACAGAAGCGACTTCTTAATCAATATTTTTCAGGCAATTATTGAAACGCTCTTTTACTTCAACCCGGCGGTGTGGTGGCTATCGGCTGCCGTCCGCGCCGAGCGGGAAGACTGCTGCGACGATATTGCTATCCTGCACTGCAACAATTCACTCGACTACGCCAAAGCATTGGTCAGCGTTCAGGAATGGGGTCGTCCTCATTCCGGTTTTGCCTTAGCTTTTGCCGGGGGCAAAAACCGCTTACTAAACCGCGTGCGGCGCATATTAAATCATCCGCAAAACAAATCAAATATTATGGAGAAGTTCACAGCCACTTGCCTGATGCTGCTGGCCGTTCTGGCGCTCACCATCAGTGCAGCTTATCCCGACCAAAATTCACCGGATACAACGGTTACCCTGTCAGAAGTTGACGCCGAAACGCCGGTCGTTCCAACGGATTCACTGCCTAAAGGCAATGCGCGCATCAATTTGGAAAAAAATGGTAAATCATTGGAAGCTAAGGTTAAAGACGGCGTCATTACTTACCTGAAAGTGGACGGTAAAGAAATCCCGCCGGCAGATTACAGCCAATACGAAACCATGGTGGAAGAAGCTTTTGGGGAAGCGCCAATGCCGCCCATTCCACCAATGCCGTCTATGCCGCCCACCGCGCCTATGGCTCCGATGTCACCCATGCCCCCGGTTCCGCCAGCGCCCCCGGCAGATTTTTGGGGCGATGGCGCTACCCATATCTTCAAAGAGCTGGATGCCAATGGCAATACCTTATTCAAAATTGAACGTCCAGATGGAGCAGCGCCCTTCGTCTTCGAATGGAATGACGAAAACAAAACGTTTAAGCTGAATGGGGAGCTTTTTGAGGAAGGCCATTTATTTCCCAATCCCAGAATTGCAGAAGGACATTATCTGAACCTGCTGAGAGAAAAGGAACTTGCAAAAGCGCTGGCAGAAGGATTCCGTGAAGATGCCCTGCTCAAGGCAGAAGAATACAAAGCCTTGAATGAAGCTCAACGGGAAGCCTTGAAGGAACACAAAAAAGAATGGAAAGCGTTGGAGAAACAACACAAAGAAAAATGGGGGGAACATCGCAAGCAGCTTGATCAGGCTACTCGCGAACTTGTCGAACAAGCACAAGGGTTTGCGTATGCTCCGCCGCATATTGACGGGAACATCTGGGGCTATTTTGAAGATGGCGGACGGGTTGACAGAACAATTGAGTCTGCTTTTGAAAAAGCTTTAGTCAAAGACGGGTTGATCCAAAACACGGAGAATTACACCCTGGAACTCACCGGAAAGGGAATGAAAGTGAATGGCAAAAAGCAGTCCGACGAAGTTTGGGAAAAATACAAAGCCATTTACCGAAAGGTGTCCGGTTTTGAATTGAAAGGCAAGAGTAAAATTGTGGTGGAGAAGGACGAAGCGCAGTAGACAAAGGGCAAGTTGGCAAGGGGCAAATTGGCAAACATCCACATTCCCGATTTGCCAATTTGCCTTTTGCCAATTTGCCCCTTGCCAACTTGCCTCTTCCTCACCCCTCTGCCAGCGTCTCTGAAATATCCGTTTTGCCAGCCATGATCGCGGGAATCACTGCTGCCAACACCCCAATAGCCAGCGCGCCGGCCAGCAAAATCCATTCTTCTTTCAGAAAAACCCAGCCTGAAAAGGCGTAGCGATAAGCGTCTTTCATAAGGCCGGATAAAATGGCCATTCCTCCGTGGCTCAGCAGTAAGCCAATGATGCAGCCCAGCACTGCCAGCAGCAAACCTTCCAGGATAATGAGGAAAAACAGCCGCGATCTTGAAGCGCCCATCACCCGCATGAGTGCCAATTCATATCGGCGCTCTTTGAGCGAGGAAAACAAGGAAATAAATATACTAAGCCCGGAAACCAGAATAATGGCAAACGCAAGCGCCTGGAGCGCATCTACCCCGACGCCCATATTGGCATAAAGCCGGTTGATTTCAAAAGCGGGCATGGCCGCCTGCATATCGGTGTTTTCGTTGATCGAGCGCCCCATGTTCAGGGTCATGTAGTTGCGACTTTTAAACTGAATCAGCAGGGACGTAATGTCTTTATCTTCATATTCAATCAGCGGCTTTGAGTCGTCGGTATGCGCTTCGTGCGCCGTGGAGTCGGCGCTTGCTTCTGCAGCGTGTTCATGAACAGCCCAGATGGTCTGGGTATTGGTCAAAATCAGTTGATCCACGACAGCGCCGCTTGGTTTCAGAATGCCAACAACAGTAAAATCGCCTTCGTGGGCCATATCTACATCAGAAGCGAACCCGTGCGAGCTTTGAAATCGGTCTCCAATTTTTAGCCCGAGGTCGTTGGCAACTGCAGCGCCAATGGTGGTTTCCCAGATTTTTTCCCACTTTTTGCCTTCCTGTATTTCGGCATTGTACAGCGCCAGGATGTCGTGGGTAGTGCCTACAATCCGGTAGTTTTTGTAGTTATCACCCATAGACAGCGGAACTGCCGCTTTGATCAACGGGTGGCCGGGGCGCATAAAAGGCTTTGCTTCTTTGATGGAGATATTGCCCGTGGGCGTATCCACGTGATACATGCTGCAAAGGATCAGTTGAAGCGGGCTGCCTTTGGCGCCGATGACGAGGTCAATGCCGGCTAAGTTTTTATCAAACTTCTCCTGTAACTGCGAACTCAGCAGCAGCAGCAGCGAAATCAACCCGGTTCCCAGCGCAAACAAAATGAGGTTGAGCGCCAGAGAAAGGGGTTTGTTGGTCAGGTTTTTCCAGCTAAGTTGAAACAAGCTCATAATGGGTTGCCTTGTAAGGATTGCAGGTGAATCTGATTGTGGAATGCCGCTTTCAGGCGACTATCGTGGGTGACTACCAGCAAGGTGGCAGCAACCGCCGTTGCTTGTTCTTCAAGCAGGTGGATGACTTCGTTGCAGTTTACATCGTCTAATGCAGAGGTTGGTTCGTCAGCTAAAATGATGGCAGGTTGATTAACCAGCGCACGGGCGATGGCAACCCGCTGCTGTTCCCCGGCGCTCAGCCGGTCCGGTTTTGATCGGTATTTATGCCCGACGTTCAGGCGCTCCAGAAGCGCTCTGATTCGGGGTTTGGAAGGCGGCGCACCCGCTAATTGTTGTGCAAGCAACATGTTTTCTTCCACGGTCAGCGATTTTACAAAATGCGCTTTCTGGAAAATAATTCCTACCCGTTGCCCTCTGAACCGATCCAATGCAGAGCCTTTCAGGCTGGCGATATTGGTGCCGTCTATGTTCACAACGCCTTCTTGAGGCGATAACAAACCGCCAAGCAGGTGCAATAAGGTGGTTTTGCCACTTCCGGATTGTCCCAGCAACAGCCAGTGTTCTCCTTTTTTGCAATCAATATCCGGGAAATGCAATTGATTGCGGCCATCATAACTATATTGGAGCGCTTTGGTTTGTAGCATGAAACGCACTTTTGTCGAAGATGAAAATCGAATGTTCGGCAAATTTATTAAATTTGTAAGCATCAAACACCGCTTTTTCATGCTTGCGACAACATTCTGCAAAACGGCATTCGGTTATTTTAGAATCACAGGGAGTATGCTGGGGGTTCAGTCCGTCAATTGGGTGGACGAAGCGCCAACTGCTGAAACAGTAGAACTGCCCCCCGTTGTCCTTGATTGCGTCCGGCAGTTGCAGGAATACTTTGAAGGCAAGCGCCAGGCGTTCGACCTTCCGTTAGACTGGGGCGGCGCCACCGATTTTTACAAATCTGTCTGGCGGGCTTTGCTCGAAATCCCTTACGGCCATACCACCAGCTATTCGGCCATTGCTGAAAAAATTGGCTCGCCCGATGCTGTACGCGCGGTTGGATTGGCCAATCGCAACAACCCGATTGCCATTATTGTCCCCTGCCACCGCGTCATCGGAAAAAGCGGCGACCTTCAGGGGTATTTTTACGGCCTTGACATGAAGCGTCGCCTCCTGGAGCTTGAAAACCCGAAGTCTTTTGCCCGCCAGGGCAGCCTGTTCTGACACCCCCTGCCAAATATAGCCAATAACCTTATCTTTATCGCGGGGTTTTGGCTTTTCAGATAACCCCTGCAAAATGCCCGATATGATTTATCAGACCATTGTAGAAGCGAAAAAGAAAGGGGAAAAGCTTTTTGCCGTGCTCATTGATCCGGATAAAACAGCAGATGACCATCTCGACAAATTGCTCGATCTGGCCATGAACGCCTCCACTGATTTGTTATTAGTGGGAGGCAGCTTACTGGTACACAATCGCCTGGATGAATGCATCCGACGCATTAAGGAGGCCTGTAATATCCCGGTTGCGCTGTTTCCCGGCAGCAGCCTGCAACTCAACAACAAAGCCGACGGCGTCTTGCTGCTTTCCCTGATATCGGGAAGAAACCCGGAATTGCTGATCGGGCAGCATGTAGTTGCTGCGCCTTTTCTCAAGCAAAGCAATCTGGAAATCATTCCAACCGCTTATATTCTCATAGATGGGGGTGTTCCAACCTCCGTGTCTTACATGAGCAATACGACCCCCATTCCGGCCAACAAGGAAGATATTGCCCTTTGCACTGCCATGGCCGGCGAAATGCTGGGGCTAAAACTCACTTATTTGGATGCAGGCAGTGGCGCCCGAATCCCTGTGAGCGAGCGGATGATCCATGCGGTAAGCAATGCCATCAGCACGCCCCTGATCGTTGGCGGGGGAATCCGCACGCCGGAAAAAGCTTATGCTGATGCCCGTGCAGGCGCGGACGTCCTCGTGGTAGGAAATGCATTGGAGTCTACGCCGGCATTGCTGTTGGAAGTTGCAGCGGCAGTCCACGCTTGTAGTGCGACCAAAGTAAATTGAAAAAAAAGCGGTTAGTTCAAAATAAAAGGAGCAAGAAGTTGAAATTCAGGAATTTGAACCTCAAAAACAGTGCCGTCCGATTTTCTTTCGAACAAAAAAGCACCGAACATTTTACCAATTTCCGTAGGAATCGGACACCAGGAAACGTACTGGTGTTTTGCACCAGGTTCTAAGACCGGTTGCTGGCCCACGACGCCTTCTCCTTCCACTTCGCGGGAAAGGCCGGTGGCGTCAACGATGTGCCAGTGCCTGCGCAGCAGCTGGGCGGTTTCAGTTCCGAGGTTTTCGATCGTGATGCGGTAGGCAAATACGAATTTCTTTTCCAAAGGCTTGGAATAGCTTTCCTGATAGAAAGGTTCAGCGCTGACCCTGATGCTATTGGTAATAAGTGTTTCCATAATCATCACTGGTTTAGAAAGCCGGCAGCTACATCCGTAGCTTCAGCCAGCACACGATCCAATATATCATTAACTAATACAACGTCGAATTTGTTTTCCCAGGCCAATTCATCAGAAGCGCGGGCAATGCGTTTGCGCAGGCTTTCTTCACTTTCCGTGCGTCGCTGGCGCAGGCGCTCAAACAAGACTTCGGGCGACGGGGGTTTCACGAAAATGGTCAGCGCCTGTTCGGGAAAACTGTTTTTGAGATTAACAGCGCCCCGCACATCAATGTCAAAAACAATATCCTTGCCCTCCGCCCATAACCGTTCAATTTCGCTGCGCAGGGTTCCATAGAACTGATCCTCATAAACCTCCTCCCATTCCACGAAAGCCCCGGCCTGCACACGGGCTTTGAAATCTTCCACGCCGATGAAGTAATAGTCTACCCCGTCTACTTCATGGGCGCGCCGCTCCCGGGTCGTAGCCGAGATAGAGAAGGCTAAGTTACTGAAATTTTGCAAAAGATGGCGTACGATCGTCGTTTTTCCTGCACCCGAAGGCGCTGTAACGATTAATAATTTGCTCACAGAACTCGGGATTAGCGGTTATTAGTTACTGGTTACTGTTAGGTCTTCGTGAAAAGCCAATGGAACAGCTTGACTGAAATACCTACACTAAGTTGGCGACCTGCTCCTTAATTTTTTCCAACTCATCTTTCATGCCCACCACTAAGCGCTGAATGTCGGAGGAATAAGCTTTGGCGCCAAGCGTATTGATTTCCCGTCCGATTTCCTGGCTGATGAAGCTCAATTTGCGGCCTTGAGAATTCTTGCTGCCCATTTCTTCCAAATAGTATTTGCAATGCTGCTCTAATCGGACTTTCTCTTCGGTGATGTCCATTTTTTCAAGGTAGAACAGAATTTCCTGCTCAAAACGGCTTTCATCTATTTTGTCTTTGCCGAGGTGCTCTTCTAAGTTTTGATGCAGGCGCTGCCGCAAAATCGGAATGCGATCTTTCTCAAAAGGGTCAATGCCCCCTAAGTAGCCAAGGATGTTATTCACCCGAATCCGCATATCGTCTTCCATCGCTTTGCCCTCGGTGCGGCGATAATCTGTAAGTTGTCGGATTGCGTTGTCTAAAACCTTGAGCACCTCCGCCCATTCTTCTTCATCAATGCTGTCTTCATCGGAAGACACCACGTTCTGGATGCGCAGAATGGTTTGAATGATGTCGCCTTTCTCAATTTTCAATTCGCCGGCCAAAGCAGACAGTTCTTCATAATACCGCCGGAACAAAGGTTTGTTTAACCCGAAGCCATCACCACCCGCCACCGATTTTACTTCGATGAGCATGTCAATTTTTCCGCGCTCCAAGCGTTCAAGCGTGATTTTGCGAAGCTCAGTGTCTTTTTCGCGGTAGTTGCTGGGGATTTTGAGCCGCAGATCGGTAAACTTGCTGTTGAGCGATCTGATTTCCACCAAAATGGTTTTGTCCCTGAAAGATTGCGATACGCGCCCGTAACCGGTCATTGAAAGCAACATATTGAAGCTGGTTTGATTCCCGAACCAACCGCATGGCAGTCAGAGAATAATTTTAAAAAGAAGCGCAAAGATAAAATTATTCCAACGAAGAGCGGACATTATACCGGATAGTATGATGGAGCTACCCTCCTGACGCCTCGGGCAAAGCGCCTCATCCCATTGAGTAAAAGCAAGGCAGTAGCTAAAAGATTGACTATTAATGAAAATTAAAGTAGATTTTATTTTTCCAGAACGAAAAAATTGCGATATTTGCCACTCGTTTTAAAAAGCAATTTGATTATAACTAATTATAAACCAGTCCATAACGATGAGAAAAGCTGATTTAGTCACAGCTATTTCCGAAAAAACGGGAGTTCCTAAGGTAGATGTATTGGTCGCTTTGGAAACTTTCTTTAAGGAAGTGAAAGGTTCCCTCTCTAATGGGGAAAATGTGTATGTACGCGGTTTCGGCTCTTTTATCATTAAAAAAAGAGCTAAAAAAATCGGCCGTCACATCAAGAAAAACAAAGCGATTGAAATTCCGGAGCATTTCATTCCGGCTTTCAAACCGGCAAAAGTATTTGTTGAGCAGGTAAAAGGAAATGTCACCTCGTTACCGGAAGATGAAGGGGAAGATTGATTGCCGAACGAACGGCCTAAAAGATAACTCAAAAGCGCTCCATGACAAGATTACAACTTACGGCAGTTTTTTCAACTGCGTTGCTGTTATTTGTCATGTATTTTGGTTGTGATACCAAAACCAAAGACATTCAACGCTTCGAAAAGTCGCGGGCGTTGTCTTCTGAAAAAACGGACATTAACCTGCTGTTGAAGGAAGCCAGAGCCGTTATTTCCGATGCTCAAAACACGTTTGTGTTGACACTGGAAGAGCAACTTGAAAAAGCAAGTTCTGATTCAGCAAAAGTGAATGTACTGAAGCAAATTTCAGGGAAGTGGTACGAGTTTGGCCATCCGGCCATCGCCGGGCATTATGCCCAGAATGTTGCCGAGTTGACGAATTCAGAAGAAACCTGGTCTATTGCAGGAACGACGTATGCCATTTGTGTGCAGGAAGCAAAAGACGATATTACCCGGGAGTTTTGTAGTAAAAGAGCCGTCACCGCGTTTGAAAGTGCCATCTCTCTGAATCCGGAAAGTATTGTTCACAAAGTGAACCTTGCATTGTGTTATGCTGAATTTCCGCCTGCTGATCAACCCATGAAAGGCATTACGCTGCTGCTTGAGTTGAACCGACAACATCCTGAAAATGTTCTGGTTTTGAACAGCCTTGCGCGCTTAGCCATTAAAACGGGTCAATTTGACCGCGCATTGGTGAGGTTGGAAAAAGCCATTGCAACGGAGCCGGAAAATGTCAGCAGTAATTGCCTGTTGGCAACGGTATACGAAGCCCTGAAAAAGCCTGCTGAAGCACAACAATACCTGGAGAAATGCCGCGCGCTTCAGGCGCGTTGAGAAATTTATAACAGGAACGAACCTATTTGTTCACCGACACCGTCACCCGCTTTTATTATCTTTAAAAGCCTTTTTTGAAAAGCTTTGAAGGGTAAGAAGAATAGCTGTTGCGGCGAAAAAAAAGAAACGAACATGCCTTGTGGAAAAAAGCGTAAACGGCATAAAATTGCCACGCACAAACGCAAAAAAAGGCTGCGTAAGAACCGCCATAAGAAGAAGAAATAATCACGACATCCTCCGGGTATCAGACCCTGGGGAAATAAAGGTTATTTTTATACTGCTCGCAGCGTACCCTGTTTGTACACTGCGAGCAGCTATATAGTTAATAGGAACCAAATAAAAGGGTCTGCCTGTGGCTCTCATTGCACGTCGGCCTTTCTCAAAATTGCCTTTATCTCTCCTCCCCGCTGGAACCATGTTGGGTGTATAAACTAATTTTCCCTGTGGAAAAAGAACTCATCATTAATTCTACGCCCACAGAAGTCGAAATTGCCCTGCTGGAAGATGGTAAACTCGTAGAACTCCATTACCAAAAAACGAACAACAACTTTACTGTTGGCGACATCTTCCTGGGCAGGATCAAACGACTTATGCCGGGCCTAAACGCGGCCTTTGTTGATATTGGGCACAAAAAAGACGCATTTTTACACTATACCGACCTTGGGCCAAAACTGCGGTCTCTTGCAAAATACACAGGCGGAGCTATTTCCGGTTCGATCAATACGCATCGGCTCGACCAGTTCAAATTAGAACCTGATATTGTTAAAACAGGAAAAATAGACCAGGTGCTGGCGAAAAGACAGCAAATTCTGGTGCAAGTCCTGAAAGAGCCCATTTCTACCAAAGGCCCGCGCCTGAGTTGCGAAATGACCATCCCCGGTCGTTATTTGGTGTTGACGCCTTTTAACGACATCATTGCCGTTTCCAAAAAAATAGCCAACTCTGAAGAGCGCAAACGCCTTCATGCGTTGGTCGAAAGCATTAAGCCCAAAAACTTCGGGGTCATTGTTCGCACAGCCGCAGAAGGAAAAAAAGCTGCCGACCTGCATGAAGAACTCAACTTCATGATGGAACGCTGGGAAGACATTTTCAAACAATTGCATAAAGCCGAAGCCCCGGCTAAGCTGCTCAGCGAATTGGATAAAACCTTCAGCATTCTGCGCGATTTGCTGACCGACTCGTTCAACAAAATCGTTGTCAACGACAAAGCCCTTTACCAACTCATCAAAAACTACCTGTACTCTATTTCCCCGGAGCAGGTCAAAATTCTTACGCTTCACAAAGCTTCGAATAAACCAATTTTTGAGGTATTCGGCGTTACTCGTCAAATCAAATCTTCGTTTGGCAAAACAGCCACCATGCCCAGCGGCGCCTACTTGGTCGTAGAGCACACGGAGGCCATGCATGTGGTGGACGTCAACAGCGGCCATAAAGTAGGAAGCGGCGCCAATCAGGATGATGCGGTATTGAAAGTCAACTTAGAAGCGGCGGAAGAAATCGCCCGGCAAATGCGCCTGCGCGACATCGGCGGGATCATCATTATTGACTTCATTGACATGAAAAACCTGGAGCACAAAAAAACGCTCGTTCAGGCAATGAAGCAATTCATGAAAAAAGATCGCGCACAGCATACAATATTGCCCCTCAGTAAGTTTGGATTGATGCAGATAACCCGGCAGCGCGTGCGCCCGGAGGTTAAAATCAATACGTCCGAGGTTTGCCCAACCTGTAATGGTACCGGCAAGATCAACGCTTCTATCCTCGTGATGGACGAAATCGAACGCGACATGAATTTCATTCTTGGTTCGCGCCTGAAATCAAAACTTACCCTGCACGTACATCCTTATGTGGCGGCTTATTTGAAACAAGGTTTCCCGAGCATTCGCATCAAGTGGTTTTTTGAGCATTATAAGTGGATTGCCATCCGCGCGAACTCGGATTTCCCATTGAACAAGTACAGTTTTTTTGACGAAAATGAGGATGAGATTCGGCTGAATTAATGCTTAGGGGCTTTCGTGACAAAAATCACATTCCCTTTCAGGGCATCTGATTAATTTTGCAGCGTGCCAAACTTGTGCGCGAAATGTTCAAAGCTTATTTAAAAGAGGTAGCGCCGTATCCGCGCTGGCTTTCCTTAGTGAATAAGGAAAGCCTGCGCGCCGATTTTATGGCAGGTCTGACCGGCGCGATTATTGTTTTACCGCAAGGGGTCGCTTTTGCAATTATTGCCGGCCTGCCGCCGGCTTTCGGCCTTTATACCGCCATGGTCACGGCGGTGATCGCCGCCCTGTTCGGGTCTTCGCTGCACCTTATTTCAGGACCCACTACCGCCATTTCCCTGACTGTTTTTGCCGCCATCAGCCAATTCGCACAACCCGGGTCGGCTGAGTACATTGAGCTGGCTTTGCTGTTGACGCTTCTGGTTGGGGTCATTCAGTTGGGTTTTGGCCTGGCGCGGATGGGCTTATTAGTCAATTTCGTTTCGCATACCGTGGTTGTAGGCTTCACTGCCGGCGCCGCTTTTCTGATTGCAAATAGCCAACTGAAGCACATCCTGGGCATTGACCTTGGGTCGGGAAGCTCTTTCATTGGAACCTGGCAAAAATTAGCAGTCCACATCAACGAGACCAACCTTTATGTACTTTCTGTCGCCCTGCTCACACTGGCTATTGCCCTCTTGGCCAAGTACTTTTTCCCAAAATCGCCATATATGCTTATTGCTATGGTTGCGGGAAGCTTCCTTGCTTTTTTTCTGGGCGGGGAAGCGGTCGGCATCCAAACCATTGGCGAAATCACAAGCGCTGTACCTCAATTTCACGGCATCCAATTCAATTATGAAAGAATCAAACAACTTATGCCCAATGCCTTTGCCGTTGCGCTGCTGGGTTTGATCGAAGCTATTGCCATCGGGAAAAGTATTGCTTTGCAGTCGCGCCAGCGCATTGACAGCAACCGCGAATTCATTGGCCAGGGGTTGTCCAATATCATCGGCAGCTTTTTTTCGGCTTATGCCGGTTCGGGGTCTTTCACTCGTTCCGGGATCAACTACCTGGCAGGCGCCCGCACGCCCATGTCGGCCGTTTTTGCCGCGGTCACGTTGCTCGCAATTTTGCTGCTTATTGCGCCATTTGCTGCTTATCTTCCCATTCCTGCGATGGGCGGCATTATTTTGATGGTATCCTACAACCTGATAGATTTTAAAAAAATTCGAAAGGTTTTAAAATCCAGTCGGTTAGAGACCTCAGTGCTTGCAGTCACCTTTTTTGCTACCCTGTTGCTCGACCTTGAGTTTGCCATTTTGCTGGGTGCTATGACCTCGTTGGGGTATTTCCTGTACAAAACCACGCATCCGCACATGGCCATTATGGCGCCCGATCCGGAGGACAACTACCGGTTGAAGTACATTATCCGGAAAAAAGGCCTGCGCGAATGCCCACAAATGAAGATGGTGCGCATAGACGGTTCGATTTTTTACGGCAGCATCGAGCATATTTCGGAGCTATTCGATGAAGTGCATAAAGGTTCTGAAAAATACTGCCTTATCTTAGCGGAAGGCGTCAACTTTGTGGGGCTTGCAGGCGCTGAGTGGCTGGCGGAAGAAGCGCGGCGGTGGAAGGAAAAAGGCGGTGGTTTATACATTTGCAACCTGAAAATCATTGCACAGGACGTCCTGGAAAAAGGAGGGTACAAAAAGGAAATTGGCGAAGATCATTTCTGGGCCACCAAACGAGAGGCGATTGCCGAAATATATACACACTTAGACCATAGTATTTGTCTCACTTGCCCGGCCCGGGTATTTCGCGAGTGTCAGGCTATTGCTGCCAAGCAGGAACAAACTGATGTAAAATTAACGTCGCCAACCCTCGGACAATAATAATTCTACCGGCCCGGCTAATTCCAGACCCGCATTGCGCCCGGCACCGGAATAGACTAAGTTGTCGCCATCATACAAGGCAACTTCCAGCACAGCTTTCATGCTTTCATTCACTTTCCCGGTCATCTTGCCCGACAAAGGGGAGCGCAAATCGCTGCCTTCTGCCTGGTGCGCTGTGATTTCAAGTCGCTGGCCTGCTTTGTTTTTGAACGCTAAGTGGACGGTGCTCCCTTCAATCCGTGCTTTCATTTGAGCGCCGGTGTAGGTCGCAAACCGATAGAGCCGTTCGCCGTATAAAAAGCCGACAATGAATCCGATGAAGGACCGGCCAAGCCAGGGAATTTTGGCTACGGAAGCCATTGCGCAAATTGGAAGGGCGCCATCGAAATGGTTGCATTGAGTCCATATCCAACAGGCCGGGAACGACCGGCCCCAGTCTTTTTCAATATACCCTTTGCCGCCTGTAAAGTCAGTAGCGGCGCCATATACATCCAACTGGCCCTCAAAGTGATGATTCAGGCTGACCACGCCGTGATAGCATTCCATGAACGGCACAAAAGAATACCAGCCCATGATTCCCGGTGCTCCGAGCATTTTAGGCCACGCCCTTGTCCCGTGAATGGACAGTTCGCCGGAAAGCTCCGGAAGGGCAAGCTTCAGACGCTCCCGGGAAAAAAGATTGTCGCCGATTTCTACTTTAAATTTCTGAGAGGAAGGTTTGAACGCTTCAAAAGGGAATTCATAATAGCTTGCTTTGCATCGTTTCCCATCGAGTACCTGGATGAATGCATGGCTACTGCCCTCTGGCCCCAGGGCTACTCCCGGGATAACCGCAAAAGTAAACTGCTCCTTCGGATCTACCAGTTTGAAATACCAGCCTTCAAAGAACCGTTGGCTTTTTCCCCAGCCATGATAGCGATCGGGATCCAAAAGGGCGTTCCACCGATAGATGCGATTCTTCATATTTCGTATGCTTTTGCTTTAATCCAAACAGAACTCAATGGAAAACGTTGTAATCCAAACACCGAAATATATACCTTTGCATCGCTTTTCGAAGCCTTTCCTAACCAAAACTTAAACGTTATCAACATGTCGCACAATAGCAACGGAACCATCGTGAAGCGCGCTCGTGAAGATCGCTATCAACACCACGACTATTACAACCTTGATGAATTGCTGAGCGAAGACCATTTATTGGCCCGCGATGCGGTTCGTACCTGGGTCAAACAAGAGGTCAGCCCCATCATCGAAGAATACGCCGACCGGGCGGAATGCCCGACGCATTTATTCAAAGGGCTTGCGGAAATTGGCGCATTTGGCCCCAGCCTGCCTGAAGAATATGGCGGCGGCGGTATGGATGAAATCGCTTATGGCATCATCATGCAGGAATTAGAACGCGGCGATTCGGGCATCCGTTCGATGGCCTCGGTGCAAGGCTCCTTAGTCATGTATCCGATCTATAAATTTGGGTCGGAAGAGCAGCGCCGGAAATACCTGCCCAAGCTTGGCAGCGGCGAATTCATTGGCTGTTTTGGCCTCACAGAACCGGATTTCGGATCTAACCCGAGTGACATGATCACCAATATCCGCGAGGACGGCGACGCTTATATCCTCAATGGCGCCAAAATGTGGATTACCAATTCTCCGGTAGCTGACATTGCGGTGGTTTGGGCAAAAGACGAACAGGGCATCATTCGCGGCATGGTGGTTGAGCGGGGAATGAAAGGATTTACGACGCCAACGATTCACGGGAAGTGGTCGTTGCGCGCCTCCATCACCGGCGAATTGGTGTTTGAAGACGTGCGGGTTCCCAAAGCCAACCTGCTGCCTAATGTTCAGGGGCTTAAAGGGCCGTTGGCTTGCTTGTCAAAAGCGCGTTACGGGATTGCCTGGGGCGCTATTGGCGCTGCGTTGGATTGTTATGATGCTGCTTTGCGGTACTCCAAAGAACGCATCCAGTTTGGCAAACCAATCGGGCAATTCCAGTTGACTCAGAAAAAATTGGCCGAAATGATCACCGAAATTACCAAAGCGCAGTTGCTGACCTGGCGTTTGGGTACTTTAGCCAACCAGGGCAAAGCAACACCTGCCCAGATTTCGATGGCCAAACGCAATAATGTGAATATGGCACTTGAAATTGCACGCGAAGCGCGGCAAATTCATGGTGGCATGGGCATCACGAACGAATATCCGATCATGCGCCACATGATGAATTTAGAGACGGTACTGACATACGAAGGCACGCACGATATTCATTTATTGATCACAGGTATGGATGTTACCGGGCTGAATGCATTTAAATAAGTCTTAAAAAGGGGGATTTTGCGGGGTAATAAAAACAAATATCCCCCCTAAGTTCGTTTACTATTGAGAAAATTTCACGGTATATGAAGCGATTATTGCTTAGTTCGTTGTTTTTAGCCCTGGTTGCTGCTAATATTTTGGCGCAGGGCGAGCCTATTACGTTGTCTAATGCTTCATTTGAAGACTTCGCGCGTGCCAGTAATCCACCCATCAACTGGTACAATTGCGGGTTCCCCGGAGAATCTCCACCCGATGTACAGCCCGACCCGACCTTCAATGTCACAAAAGAAGCGGCTGATGGCGATACTTATCTTGGGATGGTCGTGCGCGACAACGACACCTGGGAGTCGGTGTCTCAAAAGATGAGCAGACCCCTGGAGAAAGGGAAATGCTACGAATTCAGCATTCAATTGGCCCGTTCGCTGACGTATATGAGCGTGAGCCGGATCAGCGATCAAACGGCCAACTACGCTACGCCTGCCAAATTGAGGATATACGGTGGGTTTGGCCATTGCGACAAGCAATACATGCTGGGGGAAACGAAGCTCATCATTAATACAAACTGGAAAGAATACAATTTCAAGTTTGAGCCGATGGGCAATTACTCCTACATTGTATTGGAAGCTTTTTACGATACGCCGACGCTGGTTCCTTACAATGGCAATATTCTCTTAGACAAGGCGTCTACGATTAAACCGGTGCCCTGCGACGAGGTTGTCCAGAAAACGCCGCCACCTGTGAAGCCTCCGACAACACCGGTAAAACCCCCGGTGAAACAGAATCCGCCGCCACCTGTGCAAACAACGCCCAAAACAGCGGACACTGCCCAGGCGCCGCCTAAAGTACAGGAAAATGTGGCCATTTCAAACCTGAAGCGCTCCGACCTTCAGAAAGGAAAAGTCCTGCGTTTCACCAATATTTACTTTAAAGCAGACAGCACCAATATTACGGCTCAGTCGTATCCTTCTCTAAACGACATCTACAGTTTTTTGTCCAAAAACCCGGATGTGATTGTTGAGATCGGCGGACACACCAATGGCCTGCCCCAAAGCGACGACTACTGTGATAAATTGTCAGCTTCAAGGGCAAAATCGGTGGCCAGCTACCTGACTAAAAAAGGGATTGCTGTAGATCGGGTGAAGTATAAGGGCTATGGCAAACGCAACCCGATAGATACTAACAAAACGGTGGAAGGCCGAAAACGGAATCAGCGGGTAGAAATCAAAATTTTGGATTTTAATACTTAACGCCACCAATATATACCTGTTCGATCAAATCGCTGCCAAAAGCATAAGGCAGATAAGCGAGGGAAGGCACCGGCTTTGTGATAAAAAAGTTTGCTGCTTTCCCCCGCTCTATACTTCCGTGCGTAAGCGCTAATTCCATCGCCGCTGCGCCGTTGATCGTAGCAGCATTGATTGCTTCTTCTGGTGTCATACGCATTTTAACACAAGCTAAAGTGAGCACAAATGCCATTTTGCCGGAAGGCGAAGACCCCGGATTGTAATCGGTGGCCAGCGCGACCGGTAATCCGGCTTCAATCATCCGGCGGGCCGGCGGGTAGTGATCGTTCAGGAAAAAAGGCGCGCCGGGCAATAAGGTAGGCATGGTATTCCCTGCCAGGAGGCACTCGATTTCGGCATCGTTCAGCACTTCGAGGTGGTCTACCGAAACGGCTCCGTGCCGCACGCTGGTTTCAATACCGCCGAGGCAATTGAACTGGTTGGTATGGATTTTGGCTTTCAACCCGAAGCGCTGGCCTGCAAGGATGAGGCGCTCCGTTTCCTCCGGGCTGAAAAAATTCTTTTCGCAAAATACATCAAGGTAATCGGCAAGTCCTTCCCCCGCAATTTGGGGCAGCATCTCTTCTTCGATCAGGCGCAGATAGCCCTCCCGGTTTTCCCGGTAAGCCGGCGGCAGGGCATGGGCGCCCAAAAAAGTCGCTTTGATGACCATTTTCGTGTGGTTTTTTAACTCCCGGATGACGCGCAGCATTTTCAGCTCGCCCTCCACACTTAAACCATAACCGCTTTTGATCTCGATTGCCCCGGTGCCATAACTTTGTACTTCCTGAAGCCGCGCCAGGGCTTGCTCCAGCAATACTGCTTCCGGCGTATCATTCAGGCGACGGGCGGAATTGAGGATGCCTCCACCGCGTCGCGCAATTTCTTCATACGAAAGCCCCCGAATGCGATCTACAAATTCAGTCTCGCGGCTGCCTGCAAAAACCAAATGCGTATGCGAATCGCACCAGCAAGGGAATACCATCCGCCCGGAAGCGTCTATGAGGGTATCGGCGCGTTCCGGCGCTTCACTCATTGGGCCAAATCCGGCAATGCGTTCATTTTCAATCAGCAAAAAAGCATTGTCAATAACCGGCAGTTCGCCCATGCACGCTCCTGCGGCTACGCCAATCGGCGTTTTTGAAGCCTGCACAAGGGTTTGAATGTGTTGGATTAAAATTGTTGCCATGAAAACTGATTTTACCTGTCAAAGTTAGCGTTTTCATACCGACAGCATAAGGGCTTTGTACATCCATTCAGTTTTTGTCCTTACTTTGCAGGCATGTCGCTGCTTATTTTCGCGGAAGCGCCTTCGCCAAGATTGACTTATACAACGGACTTACTGTTCCGGCAGTTATCGGGTATTCCTTGCCAAATCATTCATAACCGCGCTGAATTTGATGCTTATGCAGGGCCTCGACTAAATTACAGCCTGGGCCCCGCAACCGGAAAAGCCTTGTGGCTGGCGCCTTGCGGGCTGTTGACAGAAACTGGAGTGCATGCGCAATCCTGCGGCTTTTTTATGACTGACGGGATCCCCGCTTTGTTCCCGACACCGGTTTCCGGCGTCCATTTCCGGTTCGACGTATTGGCCGCTGCATTTTTTTTAGTGAGCCGATACGAAGAATACATGCCGGCGGTCCGGGATACACACGAAAGGTTTCCGTCGGGCAGCAGTATTGCGGCGCAAAACGGATTTTTAACACGCCCGGTTGTGAACGAATGGGCGCTCTTGTTGAGAAAAGCCCTTCAAGCCCTTTATCCGGCTATACCATACCAACCACCTGTTTACCAGTTTCAGTCAACGTATGATGTAGACATTGCCTGGGCTTATGGCCACCGGCCTTTTTGGCTTAGCTTAGGCGCCATCGGAGGCGATATGACCAGGGGCAGGTGGAGGCGATTAGGCAATCGCATAGACGTGTGGCGCGGAAAAACGGAAGATCCATACTTTACGTTTCCGTATTTGGACGCACTCCATCAACGTCACCAACTTAAACCCATATTTTTCTTTTTGCTGGGCAACTACGGGCGATTAGACCCCAATATTTCAGCAAAACACCCGCTGTTTCGACAATTGATTGCTCAAATGGGTGCCGTGCATCCGGTTGGTATCCATCCATCGTATGCCGCTTCAAAAGATCCCGACCGAATGGATACAGAAATTGAACGCCTTGCGCACATAATCGGGCGACCTGTCCTCCACAGCCGGCAGCACTTCCTCCGACTGCGTTTCCCGGACACTTATCGCCGATTGCTGGATGCGGGGATCCGGGAAGATTATACCCTGGGGTATGCCGACCAACCAGGTTTTCGGGCAGGTATTGCCGCGTCTTTTTATTGGTATGACCTCGAAAGAGAGGAAAGTACCCCGCTGCTGCTGCACCCTTTCCAGGTCATGGATGTGACCCTGCAACAATACCTCGGCCTTTCCCCTGAGTTAGCGATAGAGGTTTGCAAAAAGCTGTCGGATGCTGTTCGCAAAACGGGCGGCATTTTTAGTACACTTTGGCACAATAGTTCTTTTTCGCCTTTGCATGGATGGAATGGTTGGGCATCGGCCTATGAGCGTATATTAGCAGAGAGCGTATAACTGTTTTTTGTACCGGGGTCGCCAATTACAAACCCGTTTTGGTCAATGGTTGCCCAATGCCAACCAACCGTAAAACCATGATGTCTAAAGAATTGACATTCAGACGACTTTGCTAACTTTGTTCCTGTTCACCAACAAACAGGAAACATGCGGCAATTCCTATGCTTTCTTTTTAGCCTTTTTTGCTGGAGTCAATTGTGGGCGCAGGCGCTGAACAACTTGAAATTCACTACTTATACGACCCAACACGGGTTGTCGAATAACCTTACCTGGGCCACAGCCGTAGATCGCCGGGGATATTTATGGGTGTCGCACTTTAGCGGCCTGAGCCGGTTCGACGGGGTAACTTTCAGGAATTATGCTTTCAACGAAAAGACTCCCGGAGGCTTGCGCAGCGCCATAGAGGCGGAACTTGTGGTGGACAATCACGGGAAGCTCTGGATTGCCAGTTCTGCGGGCATCTGTTGGTACGATGAGCAGTACGATCACTTTAATTACATCAGCCCTCAGGATACTACCTTCGATTTCGTACCCCAAAATATACTGTTCGATGGGAAGGAGACCATCTGGATCACCGGCGGGACAACTTTGTTCCGGCTAAATACCCAAACGCTGGAAATTACGCCGATAAAAGAACACATTGAATATACATTTGACATCGCTCAAGACCCTTCCGGGAACATTTGGGTAACCGTTTTTTTATCAGGTTTGTATCGCTATAATCCTTCAAGCGGGGAACTGAAGTTTTTTTCCCGAAAATCAAATATCAATAGCCTTTTCATAGATACCCAGGGACGTGTCTGGTTTTCAGAAGGGCATCAATTGGTACTACTGGATCCCGAATCCGGGAAAGTGGAAGCATTTCCTGCTACCCGATTTTATGAGAAAGGGCTGAGCTATCTTGGAGGGCGCACGATGGCGACTTTTCCCCGGCTTACGGGGGAACACGTGCTGTGGATTCCCACCACCGGTCATGGCATTGTACTGTTTGACATGGAGAAAAAAACGTACTCCGGGCAAATCAGATACGACGCCTATCGCCCGAATGGCTTGCCGGCAGTGGATTTGAACAGCGTAGACAGGTTCGACGATCAGGTCATGTGGTTTACGACCGATCAGGGGGGATTGATAAAATTAGATTTGAACGATCAGCAATTTCAACCTGTTCGATTCCCCTTTTTGAACGAAGAAAACCTTGAACAGGTTGTCAGGGTACTGCCAGATCGGGCCGACGCTTCCATTTGGTGGGTTGCTCTCCAAGGCAACGGCCTTGTGCGCTACGACACAAAAACAAGGCGGGTGTTGCAATGGCTGTTTAAGACCGGCGAAGAAAGGTATATCGAAGATATCGTTTACGATAACCAGGGCAGGCTTTGGATGGCAGGAAGGAAGGGCGCCGCCTTGTCGGAAGACGGTGTTGCTTTCCGGTTTATCAAGCTAAACGTCAAAGACAGGTTGCCGTATGTCACCCAAATTGCCCCGCTGGAGCGGGATGAATTGTGGATGATGGCCGTTGGCGGGGTTTTTCTTTATCATGTTAAGACGGGTAAAAGCAGGTTTACAGAAATTGGCCCGGAGATGGCCATGGCTCGATCGGGACAGGCCTTATCCCATATTTTGCCAGACGCTAAGGGCAATTTGTTCACTTCAGGTTTTTTCGGAATCCATCGGGTTGATCGGGCTACGGGAATTGCAGAAAAACTGACAGAAAGCAAATTTGGCCATGAAGGTGGCGTTTCCGGGTCTTACGAAATGGCTTTTGATAAAAAAGGAAAGCTTTGGTTTGGGACGCGGGGTTCGCTGGGGTGTTATGATCCCGCAACCGGTAATACCGAATTTTTTGACGACAACAACGACTTCATTCAAACGGCCTGCTATCATGTGTTTTTTGACGATTCAGGCTATTTGTGGACGCTCACCAGCCACGGGCTTTGCCGCATGGATACGGAGAAACGCACCTTTAAATGGTATCTGGCTCCCGGCGGCGCTTCTGCTACCCGAAATTATACGGGCGCAGTAAAAGGTCGCTCCAAAATCGGGAACGACTTCTACATCACCCTGCTCAGCGCTAATTTTCATTTTAACCCACTCCTTGCCGACAAAAACGCCTCGCCGGCCATTCCACTGATCAGCTTATTCAAAATCAGAAACCAGCCCGTTCCCTTTTCGTCGGATGGCGTAGCCAAAGAGGCCCTGAAACTTCCTTATTCCCAAAATTTTCTGTCGTTCGACTTCACTGCGATCAATTATACCCAGTCAGAACGTATGCAATTTCGTTACCGGTTGGAGGGGTCGGGAGAAGGCTGGAGCGAACCCTCGCAAAACCGCAGCGTCAATTTCACGAACCTTGCCCCGGGAAACTACACGTTTAAAGTGATGGCAGCCAACAGCGCAGGGGTATGGAATGAGCAACCTGCCGTATTCCGATTCAACATTCTGCCGCCCTGGTGGGCAAGCTGGTGGTTTCGGGTGTTGACGTTGGGAATACTGATTTTTTCAGGGTATGCTTATTTTCAAAACAGGGTGAAAAAAATCCGTGCGCAGGCTGAAATCCGAGAACGCGAAGCAGGGTACAAGCAACGGGAAGCGGAACTCCAACGGGAAGTAGCCGAATTTTCAAGGCAGGTAGCAGAGGTGGAACTTGCCGCCCTCCGTGCCCAGATGAACCCGCATTTTGTCTTCAACTGCCTGAACTCCATCAATACTTTTATTCTGTTAAACGACCCCAAAAATGCTTCCGGGTACCTCCAAAAATTTTCAAAACTGATTCGCCGGGTACTGGATGCCTCCCGTTCGGAATACATCAGCCTGCGCGACGAGTTAGACACGTTGCGTTATTACATCGAACTGGAGCAAATGCGCTATGGCGGACGCTTCCAATACGCGATTGATGTGCCCGAAACGCTCGACCCGGATGGGTTTGAATTGCCACCGATGCTCGTACAACCCTACGTAGAAAATGCCATCTGGCACGGCCTGATGAATCGGGAAGGAGACAACGGGTTGCTTTCTCTTGCAGTTTCGGAACGAAACCAGGCATTAGTCATTAAGGTAGAGGATAACGGCATTGGTCGCAAAAAAGCCGCCGAACTCAAAAGTCGCAGCGCAGTGGCACACAAAAGCCACGGCATGCAGATGACCGATGAGCGTATTAAAATTATTAATGAGCTTTACAACATCAGAGCAACCGTAACGGTGGAAGATTTATTTGATGAACAGGGAGAAGGAAGGGGTACGCGGGTGACCCTGACCATCCCGATACAAAAAGACGTATGATTATGCTGCGCACTATTTTCCTCGACGACGAGCCACAAAGTATCGCCTTGCTCAAACATCTGGCTTCCAACCATTGCCCGGAACTCGACATAATTGGCGCCTATACCGATTCTGTTGAAGGCCTGGCCGCCATCCGTCAAGATAAACCCGATCTGGTTTTTTTAGACATCGAAATGCCCAAACTCAATGGTTTTGAAATCCTCAACCAATGCCATCCGGTGACTTTTAAAGTCATTTTCACCACGGCTTATAATCAATATGCCGTGCGGGCTTTCAAATACAGCGCTTTGGATTACCTGCTCAAACCTATTTCAGAAGAAGACCTCATCGCTGCTGTGAAAAAGGCAGTTCAGGCGCCTGCGCTTCCCGATTTGCAGCAGTACGATGTGTTGCAGCAATTCAACCCCCTGCGGCAGGCGTCACCGCAAAAAATGGTCATTTCTACACTGGAAGGGTTGATTTTCATTGAGATCAACGACGTAGTCCACTGCGATTCCGACGGTAGTTATACCCGTATCTGGCTCCTGGGCGGAGAATCGGTGCTGGTTTCCAAGTCCCTGAAAGAAGTGGAAGAAATGCTGCATTTCGATTTTTTCTACCGTGCGCACCATTCACATCTCATTAATTTGCACCACATCAAAAAATTCGTCCGCGCAGATGGCGATGTGCTGATGAGTAATGGAAAAACGGTGCCGGTTGCCCGCAGCAAGCGGCAGGAGTTTTTGGAGTTGGTGATGCGTTAGGATTAAATTGGCAAAATGCAAGTCGGCAAATTTGCAAACATTGCCCCTCTGCTTACGGAGCAGGATTTGCCCTCCCGCTGGTGTGGGACAAGTTTTGCCCCTTGTTATTTTGCTCCCTCCAAGTATCCTTTGACAAACCCGTTCCTACCAATAATCCTTTTTTTTTAACCGGCTATAAACCCTGTCGAAAATGCCTTTCCAGCCTGCTTATATTTGAAGCAAATCCCTGATTTCGATATTCCCATTCATCAAAAAAGTATTGCACAATCATGAAACACTTGCTCATTCCGGCCTTTGTGGCCCTGGTATGCTCATGCTTTGCCCAAACCTTCACACCACGTACTGCTTTTCCGGGAGTCGGGCGATTTGGCGCCGTTCGATTCGTCATTAATGACCTCGTTTATGTAGGGTTAGGTGAAGCGGGAGCGGGAAATTATCCTAAAGATTTTTACAAGTATGACGCCGGTACAAATCAATGGACGCAAATTGCCAACTTCCCCGGCGCCGGGCGCGAAACAGGTATTGCTTTTACGGTCAACGGCAAAGGGTATGTTGGCCTTGGCGTATCGTTTGTGGGTGCAACAACGACCATTTTTAAAGACATCTGGCGCTATGACCCCGGGACCAATGCCTGGACGCAATTAGGTGATTTTGACGGGGCTGGCCGTTCAAATGCTACTGCCTTTGTTCTGAACAACTCGGCTTATGTTGGCACGGGAACCGACGATCAATTTGTTTTCCGTTCCGATTGGTGGAAATACGATCCGGCTACGGACAATTGGGCGATTCAAAACAACCTCGGCAATCTTCAACCGCGTTATGGTGCTGTAGCTTATGTAATCGGCACTAAGGCTTATCTCACAGGGGGGCGGGGTAGTGGTGGCGTTTTTTTCTCTGAAACCCGGGAATTCAACCCGTCGGCCGCCAACAATGGCTGGGTTTTGAAAACGACCGACGCGGATGATCTGCGCTTTGTTAGTGCAGCTGCGTTTGTGTTGAATAATAAGGCTTATTTGTGCTACGGGCTGAACGCCAATTTTGTCACCCGTTATGATCCTGCAACAAATGAAGTTACAAACCTGGGTGACCTGCTTGGTTTGGGAGAACCCCTCAGATACGCGCCAATTGCCTACGTGACCTCGACGGGCAAAGGTTATTTTGGATTGGGTTATGCTTCCGTAGTTGGAAGTCAGGCATCAGAGTATCGCAAAGATTTCTGGCAATTCAACGTGGTTACGACGGCGACCACTGAGCCAGTATCCAAGCCGTTGGCGCAGGTGCAACCGAATTTCAGCACCGGGTATTTCAGGATTACCCATACCAATGAGGCCGGCATGTTAGGAAAATTGCAGCTCAGCATTTTCGATGCACAAGGCGTTTTGGTACAAACCTTAATGGCTCCTGGAGATGGCCACGAACTTGATTTGAGTAATGCTGCACCGGGGATGTATTTTCTCCATTTTCGAGCAGGAACGACAGCATGGGTGCAGCGTATCGCTAAGCAATAAAACAAGCTCTTAGAGTGGGGCTGTGCAGGCTTTATTATGCACAACCCCACTTCAAAACAGTTAATTTTGTATTATTCTGATGGTCTGTACCCCTTCGGAATGCCTCAGCAGCAGGAAATACAGATTCGTGGGGGTATCGGTATACATCGTATGCACCCCGGCCGCGTAAAAACCGGTTTGCAGGATTCGCCCCGCTGCATCATGTAGCGTTACCTCTGCAGGCCAGGGCAGACTGAGCGTAAACTTTCCATTGTTCGGATTTGGAAATGCTTCTGCCCGAAGCAGTGTAGCTTCTACCTGGCCTGTACTTACAATGATCACTTCCACACACTCGGACGTGTCCTGGCACTCGCCCTGAATGAGGATGACGGCGTAATTGCCATTTTCAGAAGCGGTGAAAGATTGATTGGTCGCACCGGGTATGGGTTGCCCCGTAGCGCAGTTGATCCACTGATAATCAGTCTCATTTTCAAGAGCGGTAAGCGTATGGTTTGCCTGTTCAATACCCGGATCCGGGTCAAAAGGCAGTGCTGTTATCGTTCCGCTTGTAGTTACCGTGCAACCGAGGTCGTCCGTCACGCTGACAGCATAAGTGCCCATCGTCAATCCGTTAATTTCACCCGAAGTCTGGCCGTTGCTCCACAGGAAGGTATAGGGCGCCGTTCCGCCTGCTGCAGTGGCGGTAATGGCGCCGTCGGCAGCTTCTTCACAAGTAGTGGCCTGAGCGGTAACCGTGAGGGCTAAAACAGGCGGGTTAATAAAAACAGCCGATCCGGTGGCAGTACAACCGTTTGCATCCATAATGGTAACTGAATAAGTCCCTGCGGGCAATCCGGAAAGGGAAGGCGACTGGGGGCCGTGTGCCCATTGATAACTGAATGGCGCTACACCGCCCATTGCCGAAGCTGTAACAGCCGCCGTGCTGTCGCCATGGCAAGCCAAATTTTGCATCACAGAAAAAGCGCTAAAGATTTCGTATTGCGCCGTTAGGGTGATTGATTCGGAGAAGGTACAACCAGCACTATCGGTTATGACGACTTCATATAATCCGGCGTCCAATCCCGTCGCCGCCGGGGTTGTTTGCCCGGTGCTCCAGGTATATGTGTAAGGAGCGGTTCCACCTGATGCCGTTGCAGAAAGGGCGCCATTTTGAATAGTGGGACACACGGGCTGTTGAATCGCTGTGATTTGACCTGAAAGAGCCTCTGGCGTTGCAATAGATACGGTCGCGGATGCCTGACAACCGTTGACGTCGGTTGCGGTGACCGTGTACGTGCCGGCAGCCAGACCGCTTACCGTTGGGGTTGTTTGTCCGTTGTTCCAAAGGTATTGATAAGGAGCTGTGCCACCGTTAACGTTGACTTCAGCCATACCGTTGTCTTCTCCAAAACAACTAATTGGCGTAGCAGCGGCGATCTCCGCCTGCAATGCGCCCGGCTCGGTGATCACCACGGTTGCCAACGCCTGGCAACCGTTGGCGTCGGTTGCGGTGACGGTATAAGTGCCGGCCGTCAGGCCACTTGTGGTTGCAGTTGTTTGTCCGTTGCTCCAAAGGTATTGATAAGGGGCTGTACCGCCGTTAACGTTGGTCATAGCCGTGCCATTGGCTGCTCCAAAACAGGTAATTGGCGCAGCAGTGGCAATGGCCTGCAAGGCTCCCGGCCCGGTAATCACCACGGTTGCCGATGCCTGACAGCCATTCGCGTCGGTTGCCGTGACTGTATATGTATTGGCGGCCAAACCGCTTGCTGTTGCGGTCGTCTGTCCGTTGCTCCAAAGGTATTCATAAGGGCTAGTACCACCGTTTACACTGACCATAGCCGTGCCAGTATTTTCTCCAAAACAGCTACTTGGTGTAGAATTGGCGATCGCCGCCTGTAATACGCCGGGTTCCGTGATTACCACGGTTGCCAACGCCTGGCAACCGTGGGCGTCGGTTGCCGTGAGCGTATGCGTGCCGGCGGCAAGGTTGCTTGCCGTTTGGGTTGTTTGTTCGTTGCTCCAAAGGTATTGATAAGGGGCTGTACCGCCGTTTACATTGACCATAGCCGTGCCATTGTTTTCTCCAAAACAGCTACTTGGTGTGGAATTGGAGATCGCCGCCTGCAAAGCGTCCGGTTCGTGGATCACTACGGTTGCAGCCGCCAAACAGCCGTTGGCGTCGGTTGCCGTGACGGTATACGTGCCGGCAGCCAGGCCATTTGCTGTTGGGGTTGTTTGTCCATTGCTCCAAAGGTATTGATAAGGGGTTGTGCCGCCGTTAAGGATGGTCGTAGCCATGCCATTGTTTGCTCCAAAACAGGTAATTGGGGTAGTAGCGGTGATCTCCGCCTGCAATGCACCCGGCTCGGTAATGACCACGGTTGCAGACGCCAGACAGCCATTCGCGTCGGTTGCAGTGACCATATACGTGCCGGCAGCCAGATTACTTGCTGTTGCAGTTGTTTGCCCGTTGCTCCAAAGGTATTCATAAGGCTCCGTGCCGCCGCCTGAAAGCATCGCTGTAGCATTGCCTGAGCAATTTGCAAATCCGCTGGATATAGTCACGATCGGGCCATTAAGGCAATCACTCGGATGCTCGAAGGCGCCAATATCCGCAATGCCACTGCGTATCCGGTTTTGAACGGCTAAATCTTTGGTCAGGGTATCAAGGAAGGCATTGCTGCCGGCGTTGACAGCGGGTGAGCCAGCCTGCAAACTCAGGTCAAGCGTTGCCAACCCGGTAAACTGCGGATCCTGATGGATCAGGGAATTGGAAGGAAAGGCGTTGTTTCCCAGCGTATCCGACAAGCAATTGAATAAATCTACCTGGCGTGTGGCACCGGTAAAAGATCCTGTTGCGGTAGTGGCATACCGGTTGTTCCAGATAATGGTATTGTACATCCTCGTGTGTACCTTAGTGGAAGAATTAGCGGCAAACTCCACATGGTTGGTTATTTCATATTCGCCGGAGGGGGCTGTATTCCGGGAAAACGAGCATTGTCGGTAGGTTGGTTCGCATATACCGCGAGCACGGACATAATGGCGGACGAGGCTTTTATCGAAAAGGCCGCTTTGGATAAATTGGCATTGTAAAAAGACCGGCCTGGCAAATCCATCCCAACGGGCACAAACATAAACGGCTGCTCCCGTAGAGAAAATGCAATGGTTGTTTCTGAAAGTGCAATTAACAATCGTCGGGCTGCTTTCCACAAAATTATCTCCGTTAATGTACATGCCGCCGCCCACGTCGTCGTTGTTGGTTTCGTTGCCATTGGCAAAGCCGTGTTCAATAATAAATCCATTGAGAACTGCGGCTGTGCTCACGCCGTTAAACCAGACTACATGATATGAATTATCGGTGTGGACGCCTGGATTTCCCACATCGCCGCTGAGGATGGTTGGGTTGGCCGACCAGTTGCGTTGGTTAAGCGCGGTTTCTGTGCCGGAAAAGCCGCCGTATAGCCGGATGTTTTTATTGATGAAAAAGGTTTTTAGCCGGTTGTTTGTGGTAAGGTTGCCATCAGCAGCTTTTTTAGGCAAATAAACTCCTTGAGCGACCCAAATTTGATTACCGGGTTGTGCTGCGTCCAAGGCATCTTGCAAGTGGCAAAAAGCCGTTGCCCAGGAGGCGCCATTACCCACACCGGGGCAGGCCGGAGAACTGGCATTGACATAAATAACTTGTGCAGAAAGGCTCGATGTCGCAAGGCAATAAGTAAACAACAGCGAAATAAAATGGCTTATCCGGACAAAGACTGGTGTAAAGTTGATCTCAACCATCGCTTTCTTATTTTGAGTGAAGAAATAATTGACAGGCGAAAACGCAGTGGCAAACAGGGGATTCTTCCTGTCAGCTTCGCAAACAAAGTTACCAGCCTAACAGCGGCCAAAACAACACCAGAAAAAGGGATAAATGAAAAATACCCGGATACAGGGACAGACTACCCTGTTTCGGGGAGCGCGGGAAAATTAATGCAAGTTAATATTTTATGAGCATAACTTGTCTGCTTCTGCCCGGATCAAGGTCCAGCCTTTGGCCACATCTTGCTTTTGCACATGCATTTGACCTGCCACAAAGCGGAGGACGTATTTGCCGCCAAGTTTGGTTTGCGTCAACAGGATTTTGCCGCTGTTGTTCAGGTTATTCAACAAGGTTTTGTTGAGATTTTCCAGGGTTTCCTCGTCTTCAATACCCTGGGGTTTCAGGCGAAAACACACTAAATTTAAGGGCACAGGAGCGACGATTTCAAAACCTGTTGTGGCTGCTATTTCGGCTCGCAGCCATTGCCCGTATTCGATGTGGCGGCGAATGATTTCCTGCATACCCTCAAGGCCGTAGCTGCGCATCACAAACCATAGTTTCAGCGCCCGGAAGCGCCTTCCCAGCGGAATGCCCCAATCCCGATAGTTGTTGACCAATTTATCTTCGGGCGTTTTCAGGTATTCCGGCAGGATGCTGAACGTGTCTACCAGCGCTTTTTTATCTTTTACAAAATAAGCTGAACAATCGAAATGGGTGAACATCCACTTATGGGGATTAAATACAAAGCTGTCCACGTTTTCAATCCCGGCGATCATCCAGCGCATTTCCGGCAACAACAGGGCCGTTCCGGTATAGGAGGCATCAATATGGTGCCAGCAATTGTATTTTTTGCAAATCAAACCAATGGCGCCGATTGGGTCTATGGCCGTGGAACTTGTCGTACCGATGGTGGATACAACGCACAGCGGTTTGAATCCCCTTCGAATATCTTCCTGAATGGCTGCTTCCAATTGCGCCGGAATCATCGCAAAAGCGTCATCTACTTCAATTTTTATGAGATTTTCGATACCTATCCCCGCAATTTTGACGGCTTTGTCCACCGATGAGTGGGCTTGGGAAGAGGTATACACCCGAAACTTTTCTGCGCCGGAAAACCCCTGCTGGTTGATGGCGTAATCCGAATGCTGCTCCCGGGCGGTCAGGATGGAAACTAAGGTGGAAGAAGAACTGCTGTCCTGAATGACGCCGGTGAAAGCCGGGGGCAATCCCAGCGCATCGCGTAGCCATTCCATCATGCGCTCCTCCAACTCCTCTGCTGCGGGCGAAGTAAGCCAGATCATGCACTGCGCGCCCATGGTAGTGGCCAGCATTTCGGCCAAGAGGGAAGGTTCGCTGCCGCCGGTTGGGAAATAAGCAAAAAACTGCGGGTGCTGCCAATGCGTCATTCCGGGCAGGATGATGTTTTTAAAATCTTTAAAAATGTGACCGAAATCTTCGCCATGAAGCGGGGCGGAGGCGGGTAGTTGATTTTTGATGTCGCCTGGCTTCATATCGGGTTTTACCGGTAATTCGCCGAGGTTTTCCATGTAGTCGGCCATCCAGTCTACCAACTGGTGGGCGTGGTTTCTAAATTCCTGGTTGTTCATGATGTATTTTCAATGTTTATCCCAAATTCGCCTGCCTGAAAAAAGCAATAAACTCCTGCACTTTTCGGTCTTCCCGAGAATCAAACAAAAAAGGCTGAACGTCGAGTGCAAGCGCTTTGAAATCAAGATGGTTGCATACCTCAAGTATCTGTTCACGAAGCGCAGTCGAAGTTTGCAGATTCAACTTGGCTTCGAGATAGGCGTAATTTGGTTTGTAACCCATGCCAAGCAGAAAGACCACATCGAAGAAATCCCTGCCTTTTGCCCTTTTTCGATTGCAAATTGCATTGAATTTTTGTGAAAGCAACAAATCAGGAGGCGTTGTATAAATACTGGAGACGATGCCAAATTTTTGTAAAAAATAAACATCCGGTTTGAAATCAAATCCTTGTGGTTCGGTATCAAGACTAATCAGAATTTTTTCCTGGCGATGCCCGCTCAGCCCCTGCTCGAAAAGCAGGTTTGGGAAGCGCAGATAACAATGGTAAGCTCCAGCGTTAATATTGCGCATTTCCACCTCAAAACCCTCCCGCTGCAAGCCTTTTTGGATCACTATTGCACACTGATCAAAATCTTCAGCGGAGAGGTTGAAATTGTCAAAATCAAGGTCTTCCGAAAATCGGGTATTGTCATGTACGATGCGCAGGCAGGTACCGCCCAGGAAAGAAAATTTTTCTCCAAAATCACTTCCAAACATGATTTCGAGAATTTTATACTGTAAATACTCGCGTAAGATAAACTGGCGATTGCGGTGTACCTTTTCCGGAAAGAATCGGAGCAAACTGTCAATATTCACCATCTAAAAATTTTTTAAACACCGTTACCCGCCTGTCCAGCGTCACGGAATTGAATAAATGGGCATAATCCAACAGCTTTTGAAAATCTATTTTTTCTGAAATTTCTTCCCGGAACCAACGTAAACTTTCAAAATCATCAGGAGCGGTAAGTTCCGGATGCAGGTATAAGTAATCCAAGAGCGCTTTTTCAGGCTCAGCCATTCGAAAATTACCTGGAAACCAAAACCCAAAAAACAGGGATTCTTTTAAATTTGTATATCGGAAATGGCCTGTTTTATTTGAGAAAAAAGCTGTTTTTAAAGTTGTAATCGAAGTTACTGTAAAAACGCCCTCCGGTATCCATCCATAAAACGCAAATGCAGACTCAAGCGAAACGTAGGAGGGCGTATAAATTGAACTGGCTACGGTAAATAAATCTGCCTCATCCCGAATTTTATCCGGCAAGGCATACCATTTATTCCGGAGCTTGAGCACTAAGCCTTTTTCCTGCCAGCGAACAAGGTTTTTCCGGTCGAAACCAGGATATACACGAAATACATCCGCAATCGAAAAAACGGGGTTGTGTTCAAATTTTTGCAAAAAATCCAAGATAATCATTTCTTAAAATTACCATTTTAGGTAAAAAATAGAAACAAAAATAATGATTTTTTTAACAACATACAACCCTGTCTCTGCTTTTTACGAAAATAAGGTCAATACTCATCCCACCTCGCCCGAAAAATACCAGCTATCCCGGTAGGCGGCATCTTTAGAAATGAGGTCTTTGATGCGGATGTTGCCCGCGATTTTTCGGTAAACGTCTTTCTTTTTTAGTTTGTAAAATTTGCAGGAAGCGACCATTTCCCGGTAAGGGGAAATTTGCATTTTTGACGTGTTCAGGTGTATTTTTGGAAGGTGTTGAACAGCAACGATTTCAAAACCTGACAAAGTATTTTCGAGCATTTTTTCATTAACAACAGGCTCATTATCAAAGCAAAAATCATAAAAAACCTGGTCTGTTAATTCTTTGGTGCGCCAGTAAAAGCCAAGTCCGATAACCAGCAATGTGCAAAAAGTCAGGATGAATAATTGTCGTTTCATGCACGACTGGATGTTAATCAGGATTTGGTCAACCGATCCAACGCTGTCAGCAACGTTGGCATCCGATAGTCTCCATGCATGTTTTTTACATGATCAGCAGCAGTACCAATATCCATTCCAAGCGCAGTAACGAACAAGGGCTTCGAACTCTGCCCGCGCACCACAGCCCTTTTGGTCACGATGTTTTGTGCAAAATTGGTTTTAGCCACGCCAATCACCGGTATTTTTTGATCTAAATACTCGTAAAGCCGCCCGCCCAATCCGGGTTTACCAGCATCATCCAGTACCACGAAGCCATCTACAACAATAGCGCTCACCATCTGAAGATCAATTTGCTTTAAAAGACTGATCATGCAGGGGAGTTCCCGTTTATAAAAAGCGCCGGGTTCGTATTCCGCTGGTACATTTATGGTTTCTGTAAAGATATGAGCTGGTGTTTCATCGGCCCAATGATGAAAGCCAAGGCAAACTGTTTTTGCCTGATCGCCATAGTAGTAGGTGTCGAAAGCAATGATCATTTAAAGTTGCTGGGTTTTTAGGTTTTAAAAATGCTCATTGCTGCACATGTTACACAGATTTTCAGTTATATATGCTGTATTTTTGAAAAAAAACTGATCTTTGTAAGGCTTATACCACATCATTTCAATGATTTTGCGCTATGCTTGGCAAGCCGGCCATTCCTTTACCTTGCTTTCAAGCCTATTACTGTTATTGTTTTGCAACCATAAACCTCGTTCATATTATATTCTCTGAGTACTTATTACAAACAATTAAATCTCATTGACGATGACCTTTAAACATTTACAAAAAACATTTACCCTTGCGGTAATCTTCTGCTGTTGGGGGCTGCTTCAGCCCGGCGCACACGCGCAAATCAGCATTGGCGGTAAGCCTTACAGCTTTACCCATGAGGTGTCGGCCAAAAATCTGAACGCCGTTCGGATGCCGGGAATCAACCTGCAAAAAATACAGCAGGAAGATCAGGATGACGAAGCGATGGGCCGCCCGCCCCGTTTTGGCTATCCGATTGAAGCCAACCTGAACATGGAAAACTCCGGACAGTGGGAAACCCTCCCGGATGGCGGACGGCTGTGGCGACTGAACATTGAAGCACCCGGCGCCAAATCCATCAACCTGTTGTACAACGATTTTTATTTGCCGACAGGCGCGGTTCTCTACATTTACAGCGCCGATGGCAAACATGTCATTGGAGGCTTTACGTCGAGGAACAACAAGCCTGACCGCGTATTCGCCACAGGTTTGATCTATAGCGACCATATTATCCTGGAATACTACGAACCGGAAGAAACGCCTGAAAAGAAACTTGAAAGGGCGGATGAAAAACCGTCCATCAGCATCAACTATGTGGTACACGGCTACCGTCACATCACGTTGGACAAGCACGATCTGGAAAAAGCGTTCGACGATTCGGGCAATTGCAATGTCAATACCATCTGTTCACAAGGCGACAACTGGCGCGACGAGATCAAATCCGTAGCCTTGATGCTCGTTGGTGGCATTCGCTGGTGTACCGGTTATTTGGTCAACAATACTGCGGAGGATTGCCGCCCCTTATTCTTGACAGCCAACCACTGCCTTTCCACTTTCGACGCCATCAGCAACCCGAACGCCAATACCTTCAGTTTCATGTGGCGTTACGAAAGCCCCGTTTGTACGCCCGATACCGACGGGCCGACCAACTTGACTACCAGTGGCGCTACGGTACTTGCCAACCCGGGCTCTCCGGGAAATATAGTCAGCAGCGATTTCGCCTTGCTGGAACTGTCGGAAAGCCCCAAAGATGCCGGCTATGATGTCTATTTTGCCGGCTTTGACGCCACCACGACCGCTCCTGCCGCCGCTACGGGCATTCACCATCCTGCCGGCGACGTCAAGAAAATTTCGATGGAAAATAATGCGCTGACGGGTACCGCCTATGGCAGCACGGGGGGTACAGCAACGCACTGGCGGATAGCAGACTGGGATAGCGGCACGACCGAACCCGGCTCTTCAGGCTCCCCCATCTTCAGCAATTCAACCCAAAGAGCGATTGGTTTTCTGTCAGGCGGGGGCGCTGCCTGTGGGAACGACCTTCCCGACTGGTACGGCCAGATCGGCTATAGCTGGGACAATGCAGGGGCTACGGACAGCCGCCGCAGGCTCCGGGACCACCTTGATCCGGGGAACTTGGCTACTTTTGCGGATGGCAGTGCGGATCCATGTGAGTCTCCCTGTAATACAACTGCTTTGTTCCCGGGTACACTAACGACTGGAGACCCGACTTATCATCGGGTTGTCTCCGTCGGCCCGCCTTGCACGTTGTCGGGGGTCGGAACGAATGTTCATTACGATGCCCACAGTTTCACCCTGGTCACGGCAGCAACGGTAATCGTTAGTATTGATCCCGGGGATGGCGCTTCCATTTCTCCTTTGACCGTAGATACTTATCTGTCGCTGTATGGGCCAGGCGGGTTTAATCCGGCCGATCCTTGTGCAAATGTTCTTGCTGTTAATGACGATATAGCCGGCGCTGCCAACCGCCGCTCCAGAATCGCCACCGGTACGCTTGCCGCAGGGACGTATACTGCTGTATTTACTTCTTTTGCTAATGTGCCGGGTGGTCAGCTGGGAGAGCCACTGCCCTGGATCTACTCGCTGGTAGTAACATCGCCAGGGATATGTGTACCTGACTGTGATCTTGTAATTTCTGATGTAAGTACAACCCCGGAAGGTTGCCCCGGCGCCAACGACGGCAGCATCACCGTTACAGCCACTTCAAGCAACGGCCCCATTACCTACGCTATTGCCGGCCCGGCAAACCAAAGCAACAGTACGGGCGTATTTACCGGCCTGCCTGACGGAAACTATACCATCACCGTAACGGATGAGAACGAATGCGAGGAGACTTCTTCTGCTACCGTTGCCGCAGGCACAGATAATACGCTACCAACGGTAACACCCGGCTCTATTGCTGCCTGTTACCCAACCGTTGCTGCGGCTGAAGCTGCTGCATTGGCAGCCACTTCAGCTACCGACAACTGTCCGGGTGCGCTGACAGAAACGGCTGCTACAGTTGGAACCTGTTCGGCTGTCATTACAGTAACGACAACAGATGCCAATAACAACAGTACGCCAGTGACTTATAACACCCGCATTGACAATATACCGCCAACCGTAACACCTGGCACTATTGCTACCTGCTATACCTCTGTCGCTGCTGCTGAAGCTGCTGCCTTGGCAGCCACTTCGGCTACCGACAACTGTCCCGGTGCGCTGACGGAAACTGCCGCTACGGTTGGAACCTGCTCGGCAGTCATTACGGTAACAACAACGGATGGCTGTGGCAACAGTGCGCAGGTGACTTATAACACCCGCATTGACAATACACCGCCAACGGTAACCCCCGGTACTATTGCAGCCTGCTACCCCTCCATCGCTGCGGCTGAAGCTGCTGCATTGGCGGCCACCTCAGCTACCGACAATTGCCCCGGTGCGCTGATGGAAACGGCTGCTACGGTTGGCACCTGCTCGGCTGTCATTACGGTAACAACAACGGATGGCTGTGGCAACAGCACGCCGGTGACTTATAACACCCGCATTGACAATACGCCGCCAACACTGGTTTGTAAAAATGCCACGATCTTGCTTGATGGAACAGGCAACTACACGCTGACCAATACTGATGTCTTCAACGCAGGGGCTTCCAGCGACAACTGCCCGGGCGCATTGACGGTTATGAGCATTTCACCGACTTCGGTTTCCTGTGCACAACTGGGCCAGACGATTCCTGTAACGGTGATGGTCAAGGATGGCTGCGGCAATACCGCCACGTGCACGGCTCAAATTACGGTGCAGGAAGGCACAACTTTACCCGCAGGCTGGAGCAGCAACAACGTGGGCAACGCCAATGGAACTGCAGGCTATAAGCCTTGCAGTGGCGGTGAATTTACGGTTACCGCTTCCGGGTTTTCCACTTCCTCAGCAGATGTGCTGCATCTGGCTTCCCGCCAATTATGCGGCAACGGCGAAATCATTGCTCGTGTTGCCGATGTACAAAACGGCGGCTGGGCGGGCATTACCCTGCGCGAAACGCTAACGCCAGGTTCCAAAAAAGTGGGTTTAAAAACGCAGTTGACTAACAATATCCGCCGCGAGATTCGCGCCACTACGGGCGGCGGCGCAAGTATCCTGAATCTCATCCGCCCGACACATATCTGGCTGCGCTTAGTACGCAGTGGCAGCAACTTCACAGGCTATACTTCATTGGATGGAACGACCTGGTCTTTTGCTTTTTCTGCAACCATAATGATGGGCGGGTGTGTTCATGCAGGCTTGTTTGCAGAAAGCATCAACGGGAATGTGGTCACGACAGCGGTGTTTGACAATGTTACGGTGACGGGGGCTATCGCGCCACTGTCAGCGCCGGGCAACGCAGGCATCCTAAAGGCTTCCGCACCGGAACTCCAGGTTTATCCGAACCCGACTTCCGGTGAAGTTACCCTTGACCTGAGCGCGTACCCGGCCCGCAACCTGCGGATCGAGTTGTACAATATTCAGGGGAAAGTACTGCAAATAGTGGAAAAGGATAACGCGGAGGCGAATACCGAAAGCTTTAACCTTTCAACCTACGGCGCCGGGATTTACCTCATCCGGGTGCAATCGGAAGGATTGCCCGATGCAGTGAAGCGGGTGATTGTGCAGTAAACTGATCCTTTCAAAGGAAAAATAAATAGCCTGGCTGGGCGGTGCTCATTTTTCAATGCGCTGTTCAGCCGGGCTTTTTATTTCTATTGCGTCCAATCCAACCCTTTCTTCTTCTACATTGTTACCTTTGTCAGCTGGCATGGGCGCAACCTCGTACCCATGCCTGATCCATCTCACAAAAAAGCGACCGAAGCAATAGCACTATGAACGACCTGCTTACCAGAGAGTACAGTTATCAAACATCTGCCACCGATCCCATCTCGGTCAAGGAATATACCTTATCAAACGGAATGCGGCTGTTCATGAGCGTTAACCCGCACGAACCCCGCATTTTCAGCAATATTGCGGTGCGGGCAGGTTCAAAACACGACCCTGCCGAAACGACCGGCCTGGCGCACTACATGGAGCACATGCTGTTTAAAGGCACCAGCAAAATCGGGACGACCGACTGGGAGCGGGAAAAAGTGGTGCTGGCAGAAATAGCCGAACTCTACGAACGCCACCGCCAAACCAGCGATGAAGAACAACGCAAAGCGATTTATGCCCAAATTGACCGCCTGTCGAATGAGGCAGCCCGGCTTGTAGCGCCTAATGAATACGACAAATTGGTCACTGCCCTGGGCGCCGAAGATACCAATGCCTATACCTGGGTAGACCAGACCGTATACGTCAATGACATTCCGGCGAACGAATTGGAGCGCTGGATGTACTTAGAATCGGAGCGGTTCCGGATGATGGCCTTGCGCCTTTTTCATACCGAATTGGAAACGGTTTACGAAGAATTCAACATCGGGCAGGATCGCGATTTTCGCAAAGTTGGCAACACCCTGCGCAGCTTGTTGTTCCCGGATCACCCTTATGGTACGCAGACGACCATTGGCTCGGCGCAACACCTGCGCAACCCGTCGCACCACAATATTCAGTGGTATTTCCAAACCTATTACGTTCCCAACAACATGGCGATCGTGCTGGCCGGCGACTTCGATCCGGATGATGCAGTAGCAGCAGCCGAGCGCTACTTTGGCGATTACCAACCCAAAGAACTCCCCGCATTTCACTTCAACGAACAAGTGAAAATCGCTGCGCCCATTCGTCGTGAGGTCTGGGGATTGGAATCACCCTGGGTAGAAATTGGCTGGCGTTTTGGCGGTAGCCGCACGCAGGATCAGTTGCTTTTGCCAATGGTTTGGGATGTATTGCACAATGAGCAGGCCGGGCTGCTTGACCTCAACCTCAATCAACAACAAAAAGTGTTGGAAGCCGATGCCTGGGCCTGGTATTACGAAGATTATTCGGCTTTTGGCCTGCACGGTAAACCCCGCGAAGAACAAACGCTGGAAGAGGTAGAAGCCCTGCTGTTGGCCGAAATAGAGCGGCTCAGGAATGGGGAATTTGAAGACTGGATGCTGGAAGCGGTGGTCAGAAATCAATACCTTACGGAAGTAAAAAATTACGAAAGCAACCGCGGTCGGGTGTCCTCCATTACGACTGCTTTTGTTCTGGGGGTTCCGTGGAAAGAATACGCGCATCATACCGAGTGGTTGAGAACCGTCACGAAAGATCAATTGATGGCCTTTGTGCGGGAAAACCTGCGTATGGATAATTTTGCGGTCGTTTACAAACGGCAAGGCCCTGACCCGAATGTAATTAAAGTCGAAAAACCGGCCATTACGCCGGTAGAGCTCAACCGGGACGCCGTGTCGGCGTTCGCGCAGCAATTTTTATCAAAAGAAACCCCGCGACTGAAACCTCTGTTTGCAGATTACAACAGCATTCAGCGCCTGACACTATCGAATGGTATAGAGCTGGATTATGTGGCCAATAAAGACAATTCACTCTTTCGGATAGACTATATCTTCGAAATGGGGCGACTCAGCGATCGCCGCCTTTCCTTAGCTTTTACGTACCTGCCGTATCTCGGCGCCGGGCGATACACAGCCGAGGCGCTTCAAAAAGAATGGTACCGCCTGGGCCTGAGTCTTGACGTGACTATGTATGACGAAAGGTCTTTCATCACCCTAAGCGGTTTGGATGAATCGCTGGAGGCAGGTATTGAATTGCTGGAATACCTGTTGGCGCAGCTTCGGGGCGATGAACAAATCCTGGAAAATGTAATTTCAGATGTGATCGTGAAGCGCCTTAATTCGAAGCAGGATCGCAATGTCATCCTCCGGGAGGCTTTAGCTAATTATGCGCGTTATGGCAGCCATTCGCCTTTTCGCTGGCGTATGTCAGAAGATGAACTAAAGGCCATCCGCCCGGAAGAATTGACCGGACTTATGCAGGATATGTGTAGCTACGAGCACCGGATTTATTATTATGGCCCGCGAAAAGCAGAAGCAGTGGCCGGGTTGGTACAAAAGCATCACCCCGTTCAGGCGCCTTTGCGCGAAAAACTCCCACCACAGGTTTTTACAGAGTTGGATACCCATGAAAACCAGGTAATTTTCCTTGATTTCCCCATTGTGCAGGCCGACTTGCTTTTCCTTTCCAAAGGCACGCCCAATTTCAACATGGAAGAATACCGACTGCTCGATTTGTACAATGAATATTTCGGGTTTGGACTTTCCTCTATTGTTTTTCAGGAAATCCGCGAATCCAAGGCGCTGGCCTATCATACGTATGCTTATTACACCTCGCCCAACCGCCACAATCGTGCACACTACCTGCAAGCGTATGTGGGTACCCAGCCGGATAAGATCACGGATGCACTGCCTGCTCTGCGCAGCATCATCGAGGAGATGCCGATGGTAGAGCCGCAGATTGAGCAGGCCCGGGCTTCTATTTTGAAGCGCATTGAAAGTGAAAGAACGCACCCCTCCCGTTTGTATTGGGATGCACGCAGTACCTGGGATCTCGGCTTTAAGCACGACCTTCAGCAGGAAGTATACGAAACGCTGGCTCAAAGTACGGCTTCCGACCTTATGGCGTTCCATGAGCAGTACGTTAAAGGACGCGCGTTTACCTTTTTAGTGATGGGGGAACGCAAAGCTTTGGATTTTAACTACCTGAATTCAATCGGTGAGGTGACGGAGCTAAGTATAAAAGAAGCTTTTGGGCATTAGTGGCATTTGAAATAATCGAAAGGTTCTAAGCAATCTTTGCAGCGATAGAGGGCTTTGCAGGCCGTTGAGCCAAATTGGCTGATCATTTGCGTATGCTTAGAGCCACAGCGTGGGCAGGGGACTTCCCGCACTTCCTGAAAAAGTGCCATTTTGTCCATACTTTGAGTTTCAGGCGGTGCAATGCCGTATTCGCGCAGTTTTTCTTTAGCCTGATCCGATAACCAGTCTGTAGTCCAGGCGGGGCTGAGCACGGTGGTGACTTTGACCTGATTGTATCCATGATCCTCGAGCGCTGCCCGGATGTTCACTTCGATGGTGTTCATGGCGGGACAGCCCGAATAGGTCGGAGTAATGACGACTTCTATGGTTCCGTCATGGTGGATCAGGGCGTTGCGAACAATACCCAGGTCTATGACGGTCAGTACCGGAATTTCCGGGTCGGTTACGGTTTCCAGAATGCTCCAGAGTGCTTTGTTCGGGTCAGTTACCATTTTTTGATTAAATATTTATCTGCTAACAAAAAAGCCGCCGGTTTGGTTAGTCAACATCTAACTTCTACATAAAATAATGCCACACATCACCATCATCGGCAGCGGCGTCATTGGCCTTTGTTCGGCGTATTACCTCACGCAGGAAAATTGCCGGGTAACTTTAATTGAGCGCAATCGCCTGGAAGACGGTTGTTCTTTCGGGAATGCCGGCATGATTGTTCCCAGTCATTTTATCCCTTTAGCCGCGCCGGGGATGATTGAACAAGGCATTCGCTGGATGTTTAATTCCGAAAGTCCGTTTTTTGTAAAACCACGGCTCAGTTGGGAGCTTTTCAACTGGGGATGGGAATTCTACCGGGCTGCCACGAAAAAACAGGTGAACAATGCCGCTCCGGCGCTCCGGGATATTAGTCTGCTGAGCAAATCGCTTTACCGTGAATTGGCGCAGCAGCCTAAATTACAATTTTCCTTTGAGGAAAAAGGCCTCATGATGCTCTGTAAATCGGCGCACACCCTTGAAGAAGAGGCTGCTGTCGCAGAACAGGCCAACGCATTAGGCATCGAAGCCCGGGTTTTGTCGAAAGCAGCCCTGAATGCGGTGGAGCCGGAAATAAAGCCCGAAGTAGCGGGCGCAGTCTATTACCCCGGCGATGCACACCTGCACCCCAATGCTTTTATGCAACAATTGCGGGAATACCTGACCCGCGCAGGCGTCGAAATCCTCATGGAAACAACCGTGCTCGATTTTGAACTTCGAAACAAACGCATTACCCACCTGAAAATAAGCCGGAATGCACAAGAACAACGCTTGCAGGTAGATGAGCTCTTGTTGGCTACCGGCGCCTGGTCGCAACACCTGGGACGGGCGCTCCGGCTCAACCTGCCCATTCAGGCAGGAAAAGGATACAGTTTTACCCTGCCACAGCGGGAGGGTCAACGCCTTCGTTTCCCCACTATTCTGGCGGAAGCCCGTGTAGCTATTACGCCGATGGCTGACCAACTCATTCGCTTCGGGGGCACGATGGAAATTGGCGGCCTGAACGAAACCATCAATCTGAATCGCGTGCGGGGCATCGTCAAGGCCATTCCCAAATATTTCAACGGCTATGCAGTAGAGATGCCGAAAGCGCCAAATATCTGGCATGGCCTGCGCCCCTGTTCACCCGATGGCCTGCCCTATATTGGTCGCTCGCGCCGGCACGAGAACCTTAGTATCGCCACCGGCCACGCCATGATGGGCCTGAGTTTAGCGCCGGCTACCGGAAAATTAATTTCGGAAATAATGACGGGGCAAACGCCATCGGTTGGAATGGAGTTGTTTGAAGTAGGGCGGTACAGTCGCTGAAATAGACTTCGTGTGTTTAACCGTTAGCTTAAAACCTTTCCATGTTTAAATAATTTTAAAATATATTGCTATTTTTCCGCTCTGATAGTCAATAACATACCAGAAAGCGATACTTAGATGTACAAAACGGAAGACTATGGCCTACTTATCGGGCTGACGACAATGCCTTTTGGCAGAGAAAAAGATTTTATTGAATATGAAATCAACAGCATTTTTGAGACCCACCGCGAAAACGTAAAACAAGCCTGTAGTGATCGGGAAGAACCCGGAGAAGCCGCACAATTTGAGCGATCGCTGTATAAGCCTAAAATTTATGGAATTTTTGGCAGTTTTGACCTTGCTGTATTTGCATTGGTTGACGATTTTAGCTTAGCTACCCGTTATTTTCATCCTTTCAGCCCATTTATAGAAAAAAAAATTAAAGAAAAAAAGCCCGACTATAAGCCGTACAATTTTGCTTTTCACGTCATCAGCGGAGTTTGCCCGGATTTATCCGGTATTGATGCCGGAGAACAACGGTTAACGGATCGCTTTGCCCCAATACTTGAAGCAGAAGCCATAAAAAAATACCCGCTGATGGGAATGACCTCCCTGAAGGTCAATAACTCGCTACTTGTGGGCACGGGGGGCAAATTGATAGACCTTATTCTGAAGAAAATTCAGGCCATATTAGCGAAGCATCAAAAAAAACAGGGCAATTTTACCTACCTCATCAACCATTCCTTCAGTTGGCATGAATTGACCATTACGTTCTTTTCCAACAATTACAAGATCATCAAGGATATTGTATTTGAGTTGCGGTCGCTTACTTTTTTTGATTTATCCGGGGTGGCTTCGCAATTCAATATTACGCCTCTTTTTGAGCGCATCAAAGATGATTGCCTTTTGAGTGAACAACTAAAGAATGAGCGCCCGCAAGACCGCGGGCAATACATTGAGAATGCGCATTTATTTGTTCACACAAATACCATTTTTGGCTATGATCTGGATCTGTTGCTCCAGTACCCGGATGCGCCAATCCCTGAAAAAGAAGAAGACTTTGGGCTGTATATTAAATGGGACATTAAACCGGGCCACCTTAGCGCTTTTATCAGAGAATTAAATGGGGCAGCAAAAAACGCCGGAATTCCAATTAATTGGGACAAAGCTAAGATAACTGCCGGGAAAGGAGACTACGGGCTGCAATTAGAGCAAAATAGCATTGGCCTGTTTTTGCAACTCATGGATGCTATTAAAACCCATCAACTGATGGGACATGTGCGCAAAATGGCCACGGTGCCGGAATTTTCTACAGTCATTCAAGAACCGGAGCGGTATGTTTCTTTAGAAGACCACTATCTGTTTCATGACAAGCTCGGTCTTTATAGTTTTGATGCAAAAGTCATTAGTGAAGCCCGGGCAGAGCTAAAAGCGCTCATGGTTCCGAAAATCATCCGGGAGCGGGTTACCAATATGTTTGTTATGTACAACGATGGCATACACGATCCGGTGCTGTTTGGATATTTTATCGAACTCCGGGCTTTTTTGAACGAGGTACTAGACCATATTAAATCCTTTAGAAGCCAACAAATTACAATGGTGGCTACTATCGTCCGGCACATGGAAGAAATGATCCGGATTTTTGAACACGGGTATAAAAACCGGTTCGGACAAAGCTATTTGATGAATGAAATTACCGATTACACGATTGAGTTTAAAGGAGGTATCCAGCAATTGATTTCTGCCTACGATGGCGCTTATAAAAGTCAAACCGCTTTATTAGGGGAGCGTATCGGGCGGTCTGTTGCTTATGTTGCAGGCGACCCCAATACCCGATCAGATATTTTAAGTGTAGGTTTGAATTATTTTCATTTATACCAGCCTGAATTATTTGCTACTGCGGCTACCCATGAAGCCTCCAGTTTTTTAATTGAGCGACTTGAAAAAAGTGGAAAAGAGGGCGAAGAATTAAAAGAGATGATTGATTTGCATAGAAAATTATTAGAAAAAAATAGAGAAAAAAGAGCAGATCCAATAAATGAGGCTATTAAATACTTCCTGACAGATATTATCACGCTCTGTATTGGATTTAACCGCAATTTTGAACAATTCTTTTATTGGCATTGGGTTTATTTTCTCCAATCTCCAAGCTCATACCAAGTTAATGGTAAAATCCATGAGGTTATTATGGAGGGCTTTATGGCGAGAATGTTATTAATTGATTATTATTTTCAAGAAGGCGAAAATTGTTTTTTTGACGGAAAAATACTCCCGCCTTTTACAAATAACCCACCCTCGAGTTTAATTGAGGCTTGGGAATATGCGATTATTAATCTTAACGGGAGGATTAAAAGTCTTTTTGCAGATGATCTGACAAACGAAGACCATTTAACCTATTTTGGGAGTGCAAAGGATTATGTACTTGGCCTTATTCTTGATGAATTTATTGAAAATGCCAAAGATGACGAAAGTTTAATTGAAAGTACGTGTGAATCCATTGAGGAACTAACTCCAGCACTTTATAAAAAAATAAATAAGCAGTTCAGGAATAGTAAGCCCAAAAAACATGAGCAACGTACTAAAATTGAAAATCGCAATATTGAGTTTATCAGGCTGGCGAGGAAAGTCTATATTGACGAGATCGCAGAAGAAATCAAAGCTCATTTCAGGTCGGGGAAGGCATTTAGCTTTCATGAGTTGCAAAAACGGGCTGATTTGCAACATGTTCGAAGCTCGTTCTTTTACCAGGCTTTATTCAATGCTTACCTGCAACTGATTCAGGATATTTGCATTAATGAGTGCAAAATTAAAGACAGGAGCAATACATCGGCCGATCCAATGCGCCATCAGAACTTTTCAACTGACATAAATCTGGAAATTGACCCATTAGGAGGCATGTTTTCTTCCAGTTTAGCCTGCAGAAGAATATATTACCAATATCGGATACTTTTTCTGAAATCGCTGTGGAATCTGTCTACCATCAACAAGAAGGCACTCTTCTTAAGGGAAGAGTAGTTAATGTTGACCGAAAAATGTGGAGTTAACTGAGTAACAGGAGGGAAAGAATACTCACTTCTTATCTTTGTCAAGCAATTTTTCAAGAATTGTTTGGCTGAACATGCCTCGCTTTTCCCAAATATCATCATTAACAGGTAATGAGAATTTCTCTGCGTATTGTTGTTTCAACATTTTGAATCCTTTGTCCATGTTATCTACGTGTATAGGCGTAGATGGATTTCCGGATTCCGTTTTTCCTTTTTTCGTAGCCGCCATGGTTCGGATTTCTACTTCCTCATGAAAGATGAGGTGTTTAGTTAAATAAACGGTTCTTAAACAACTTTGTTTCAAAGTGCCGAAGGTAAATGATTTTTTTAACAACATACTCTTTTTTTTTTAACAAGTCCTTTGGGCTTGAATATTAGGGATTTAGTAAAAACTAATAAAGCGTAGTATCAACGATATGTATTCGAGTCAACCCCTGATGTTGGGCGGCTAACGCTTTCAGTGCCTGTAAGTCGTCTACTACAATCCCGCCGTCAGAATCGTTCCTTTTTTGTATATAATAAGGAATGACGTAGGTGTGAAAAGGCGCACCGCTATGCTTAAAAGCATACGTTTCCAATCTCAGCATTGCCGTTTCGATGCCATCCTGCAGAGAAAGCGGTTCAAAAACAATTTTTTCCGCTTTGTAATAGTAAGGGAATATTGCTTCTTTATGACTCAAGTGCTCTAAGTCTTCCAATCGGCTGCCAAAACTCGCCAAATAGCGAGCAAGGATTTCGGTCATTGCGTTTTGCCCGGCTGCTCCCCGCTCTTTTTGTTTAGCGAGGTCAATGGTTTTTTGATCTTTCTCACGTTGCTTCAGCAATTCATCTACCTGTTTCTTTACCCCTGCCGCTACAATGCTATACGCCTTTGTCAATGGACTCCAGTCGCGGATAGGCTTGATGTCTTTGCCTTTTGGCGCTAACGGCAATGCATGAATCCCGTTAAATTCGTCATTGTCAATATGGCTGCAGTCCTCAATGTGAATAGGGATGATTACGGGTCTAACTTTTTTTTTGAACCACGAAATTTCTTTTTTACAAGTGTCTGATTGCAAAGAATAATTACTTATTAAAAAAAGGAAAATATCGCTGGCCATAACCTGATTCTCAAGCTCCTGCTCCCACTGAACTCCGGGAGTCATTACTTCGTCCCAGTACACATTGACACTACGATTGTTTATCCCTTTGAGATAGCGGATAAGCCCGGATGCCACATCAAAATCTTCCCGGGCATAGGAGACAAATAGCTTAATCATGGATGGTTTTTCGTTGATATCTATGCAAGGTACAGTAAAATGCAGGCAAAGTCAAGTGCTCGCCCCTATTATTGCGACAGCGTTAAACGGCTTGGCCAGGCTTTTTACTTTTTCAGCAGCCGTTCTTGGTATCATATCTTTGCAAATCTGGAGTTCAATTCCAAATTTGCAAGGATTTGGATTTTAATTGAGAACCAAAACTACTCCGGCGTATCTTCATTGACCATGCCGGACTTAGCAACTCCGGTACCGTAGCCTTTTGCATCTTGCCAAGGCAGCAAACCCTTAAGCTGCTCTGGTGCAACCCCCTCAACCAACCAGGCCCGGATGATTTTTTCCAACTTCGGTTTAATTACATCTGATAATTCCAGCGACAACACCAACATGTCGTATTGGTTGTCCCACTTTTGAAGTCGGCCTTTCAGGACGGGTTGCTCAGAGACTGGCTCGCGTTGGATGATTTGCAGGATGCGGTTATTGTGTATTGTGTTGAAAATATGGTCGTCGTATATCTTCTGGCCATTGCCATAGACCTTCCTGAAATAAGGAACCGGCTGACTGCCAGTAACAGCTTTCAGCAGTCTTTTATAAAAAGTCTCATTCAAGCTGTGGACTTTTTTGTCTCTTAGGAAGCCACTATATAAATGTTTCATAACACATAGATTATGAGAAAAACAATGATGCTTAACAGGCCAAAAGCACCTGCCCATAATTCAAAATCCACTTGTATACGACCCCTGTGTTTCTTACTCATAAACCAGATTTTGATCCGTAAATATACGCCCAAATTCACACAAGTGTAATTGTTGTTGAGGTTTTAACATAAAATCGGTTTAATTATCTGTTTTATAAACTTTTTGTTTTTAAAACTCTTTCCTATCTTTGACGACTGCATTAGACTTGTTGTAACGGGTCTATTATTAACATTAAACAGCGTAGGTCTCAAAGGCATGGCAGACAAAAAACAAACACCACCAATCGAAAATAACAGCTCGGAAGGACACAACATCGTCAGTCTCAACGGCATGTACCAGGGCTATTTCTTAGATTACGCCTCCTATGTCATCCTGGAACGCGCCGTGCCGGCTATTGCCGACGGCCTCAAACCCGTGCAGCGCCGCATCCTGCACGCCATGAAAGACATGGACGACGGGCGCTACAACAAAGTGGCCAACATCATCGGGCAAACCATGCAATTCCACCCGCACGGCGACGCCGCCATCGGGGATGCTTTGGTCAACCTCGGGCAGCGCGACCTGCTCATAGACTGCCAGGGCAACTGGGGCGACGTGCGCACCGGCGACAGCGCGGCCGCCTCGCGCTACATCGAAGCGCGCCTGACCAAATTTGCCCTCGAAATTGCCTTCAATGCCCAAACTACACAGTGGCAACTTTCTTACGACGGCCGCAACAAAGAGCCCGTCGTGCTGCCCATGAAATTCCCGCTGCTGCTGGCACAGGGCGCAGACGGCATCGCAGTGGGGCTTTCCACCAAAATTCTCCCGCACAATTTTATTGAGCTGATCAAAGCTTCCATTAAAATCCTGCAAGGCAAAAAAGCCGAAATTTTCCCCGATTTCCAGACCGGCGGCTACATTGACGTCACAGAATACAACGCCGGGAAACGCGGCGGGAAAGTGAAAGTGCGCGCCAAAATTGAAGTGGTAGACAAAAAGCTGTTGGTTGTGCGCGATTTGCCTTACGGCGTCACCACCGGTACACTCATTGACAGCATCGTCAAAGCGGCGGACAAGGGTAAAATCAAAATCAAAAAAGTCACCGATAATACCGCGCAGGAAGTGGAAGTGGCCATCGAACTCGCGCCCGGCATTTCGCCCGACGTGACGATGGATGCGCTTTACGCTTTCACCGATTGCGAAATCAGCATTTCACCCAACGCCTGCGTGATTGTGGACGATAAGCCGCATTTCCTGAGCGTAGACGATATCCTGGAGGTTTCTACCCACGGCACCAAAGAGTTGCTGCGCCGGGAATTAGAGATTGAGAAAGCAGAACTTCAGGAAAAACTGCACTTTGCCAGCCTCGAAAAAATCTTCATCGAAAAGCGCATCTACCGCGACATCGAAGAATGCGAAACCTGGGAAGCGGTGCTGACCACCATTGACAAGGGCTTGCGCAAATACGTGGCGGTACCCGGCGAAAAACTTAAAGCCGGCGACACCCGACTGCTGCTCTTACGCGACATCACCGAAGAGGACATTGTGCGGTTGACGGAAATCAAGATCAAGCGCATTTCCAAATTCAACAGCTTCCAGGCAGACGAACAGATCGCCAAATTGCAGGAAGAACTGCTTCGGACCCAACACCACCTCGACAACCTGACCGACTACGCCGTCGCTTATTTCGAGCGCCTGCTGAAGCAATACGGCAAAGGCCGCGAGCGCCGCACCGTCATCACGACCTTCGACGCCATTCAGGCAACGGAAGTCGTGGCCAACAACGCTAAATTGTACGTCAACCGCGAGGAAGGCTTCATTGGCTGGGGCCTGAAAAAAGATGAATTTGTGAGCGATTGCTCAGACATTGACGACATCATCGCTTTCCGCAAGGACGGCAAATTCCAGGTCTCGCGCATTGCCGAAAAGGTGTTCATCGGAAAAGACATCATCCACGTGGCGGTTTGGAAAAAGAACGACGAGCGCACCACCTACAATATGATTTATGCAGATGGCAAAACGGGGCGCTCCATGGCCAAACGCTTCAACGTGACGGCCATCACCCGCGACAAGGAATACGACCTGACGATGGGGTCCAAAAACTCCAGGTCGCTGTATTTTACGGCCAATGCAAACGCAGAAGCGGAAGTTGTAACGATACACCTCACCCAGGGCAGCGCCGCCAAGAAAAAAATATTCGACTTCGATTTTGGCGAAATCGCCATCAAAGGGCGCGCGTCGCAAGGCAATATTCTGTCGCGTTACCCCATCCGGAAAATCGTACTCAAAGAGGCTGGAAAATCCACCATCGGCGCCCAGCAATACTGGTGGGATGACGTGACCGGCAAGCTGAACACCGACAGCCGCGGCATCCTGATGGGTGCATTCGACACCGGCGATACGCTGCTGGCACTCTTTAAAGACGGTTCTTACGAGGTCGCCGAAGCCGACCTCACCCGGCGCTTTGATCCGAATGAAACCTTGCACCTGAGCAAATTTTCGCCGGACTCGGTGATCACGGCAGTGTATTACGAAGGCGGCAAAGAATGGACGATGGTGAAGCGCTTCCGGGTGGAAACCAATTCGCACAACCAGCGCTTCCCCTACCTGAGCGAGCACAAAAACACGAAATTGTTTTTCGCCACAGCCAAACCCGAACCGGTTGTTAACTACACCATTAAGGATAAAAACAAAACCCTGCAAAGCTCTGCTGCGCTGGCCGAAATCGTGGATGTAAAAGGCTGGAAAGCCATCGGCAACAAGCTGAGCGAGTTCAAGCTGACTTCCTGCAAATTGGTGGAAGCAACTGAACCTGCAAAACCGACGGTGAAACCGGAAACGCCTAAAGAGGCCGTACCCGAAAAACTGCACGCCGGGGATAGTGTGGATTTTGAGGTGACCGGGAACGGGCAGCAGAAGTTATTTTAAGTTATTGGTTACTCGTTATTGGTGGGTAGGGGATAGGACGGGGTCTGTACCTGCGATTCACCTTTCTACCCCAATAACCAGCCAGGATACAGAAAAAAAATTATGCCACCCATAAAGCCTTCTATCCCATCAATTTGGAGCATCTAACCTTCATCTAACCGCAAAATATTCTGCACAACTACCCGCTCGTCCAAATTTTTGCAGCTTCCAAAAATGCAACACATTGTGAAACTGTGCAAAAAGGGGTATTCAAAATTGCAATTCAATTTTGATTATCAGCGCAAAAGGGTATTTTTGCACCGTTTTTTGGAGAACACTCATAACTTCGGAGCATTATGGCAAATATTGGTCAAATAAAGCAGATCATCGGTCCTGTCGTTGACGTGAGCTTCGCCGCAGAAGGCGCAAAGCTCCCTGAAATTTACAACGCCTTGGAAATCAAGCGCGCAAATGGTGAAACGCTGGTTCTTGAAGTGCAGCAGCACCTTGGAGAAGACAGCGTTCGCGCCATCGCGATGGACTCTACCGACGGCCTGACCCGCGGGACGGATGTAATTGATACAGGCATCGCGATTGCAATGCCGGTTGGCGAGGCCATCAAAGGCCGCCTGTTCAATGTGGTTGGCGAAGCCATTGACGGCATCGGGCCGGTCGCTAAAGGCGCTGACGCGCGCCCTATTCACCGCAAACCGCCTACTTACGAAGACCTTTCCACTGAAAAAGAAGTACTGTCCACCGGTATCAAAGTTATTGACCTGATTGAACCTTACATGAAAGGGGGTAAAATTGGTCTGTTTGGCGGTGCCGGCGTAGGCAAGACGGTACTCATCATGGAGTTGATCAACAACATTGCCAAAAGCTACGAAGGGATTTCGGTTTTTGCCGGCGTAGGCGAACGCACCCGCGAGGGCAACGACTTGCTGCGCGAAATGATCGAAGCCAACGTAATCAGATACGGCGAAGCCTTCAAACACAGCATGGAAGAAGGCGGCTGGGACTTGTCGAAAGTAGACAAAACTGAACTGGCGCAATCACAGGCAACCCTCGTTTTCGGACAGATGAACGAACCTCCCGGCGCCCGCGCCCGGGTGGCGCTGAGTGGTCTGACCGTAGCAGAATACTACCGCGACGGCGACATGAACGATCCGATGGGCGGCCGCGATATCCTTTTCTTTATTGACAACATCTTCCGTTTCACGCAAGCAGGTTCTGAAGTATCTGCCTTGTTGGGTCGGATGCCTTCAGCGGTAGGTTACCAACCGACGCTGGCTACGGAAATGGGTCTGATGCAGGAGCGCATTACATCTACGCGCAGAGGCTCCATCACTTCCGTACAGGCTGTTTACGTACCTGCGGATGACTTGACGGACCCGGCGCCTGCCACAACGTTCGCCCACTTGGACGCCACCACGGTATTGAGCCGTAAGATTGCTGCCCTGGGTATCTACCCGGCAGTAGACCCGCTCGACTCTACCTCGCGTATCCTCGATCCGAATATTATCGGGGATGAGCACTACGATTGTGCCCAGCGTGTGAAAAATATCCTCCAGCGCTACAACGAATTGCTCGACATCATCGCCATCCTCGGGATGGAAGAATTGTCGGAAGAAGATAAACTGATCGTGCACCGCGCACGCCGGGTACAGCGCTTCCTGTCGCAACCGTTCCACGTAGCAGAGCAATTCACCGGCTTGAAAGGCGTGATTGTCCCGCTTGAAGAAACCATCCGCGGCTTTAACATGATCATGGATGGCGAAGTGGACGAATACCCGGAAGCGGCGTTCAACTTAAAAGGAACCATTGACGATGTGATTGAAGCGGGTAAGAAAATTCTTGCAGAATCATCGGCCAACTAGTTAATATAAAGCAACATGTTGAACATTAGCGTTTTAACACCGGAAAAAGAAATCTTCCAGGGTGGAATCAAATCTGTAAAAGTGCCCGGAAGCCTCGGACAATTTCAGGTGCTGCAAAACCACGCCCCGATTGTATCTTCCTTAGATGCCGGGATGGTTTCGATTGTCACCGCCGGAGGAGAATACCGCTATTTTGATGAAGAAACCAACACCATCAAGGTTGGCAACGAAACTGGCAGAACGATCACGTTCAAAACTGCTGGCGGCTTCATCGAAGTGTTGAATAATGAGGTCTCTCTTTTGGTAAAAGGGGTAAAAGACATTAAATAGTGAATGCAAGTGAGGGCGTCATTTAGAATGACACCCTCACTAACCGCGCCAAAAAAAAAGCCTCCGATCATAAACCGGAGGCTTTTTTATTTTAGTCCACTGCAAATTTTGTATGGTAACAAAACTGCTGTTCAAACGTGATTTTCCAGTGCTGTTCGCTCACTGTAATGCAGGATGTTGCGAAGGGCAGCCGGAGAAGGACGAAAAGTAACTTTAGGTAACTCGCGGTAAGCAGAAAACAGCTCTTCATATTCTTCGCGAAGCACGATGTTTTTCATCAATGCTTCCTGAATAGCCAGCGTTTCCGTTACAGAAGTTTCCTTGTAAAGATACTGGATTAGATGATCAGGTGTAAGGTTTTGCTCCATAAGGTGTTGCTTGTGAGAAGATCAAAATTAAAAATCACTGATCTAACTAAAAAAATCACCCGCTTATTGCATACTTCCAATTTTTTTTGATATCGCCCTTATTTTACCCGGTACCAGGTCTGGGTGCGGTAGATTCCGGTCCAGTGTTTGCCGCGAACTTTCAGTTCATCGGGCTTGCCTTCTTCAAACCAAACACTACAGGAATATTCGCTGCCGCTTTCCGGATCGAGGATGGTTCCGTTTTTCCAGAAGTACGAGTGCTTTTCCAGGTTTTCTATGATGAGCATGCCCAACAGCAATTTACCCTTTTTATTTCCGGGGCATTTTTTGCAAACGGCGTCGGGTTCCCGTTCCAACAATTTGACCAATTTGCCATGAAACTTACCGTTTTGCTCGTAAATCTCTAAATGCGATTTTGCATTGCCGGTTTTGTCGTCAATGGTTTTCCAGGTGCCTGCTGGCGAAGATTGTGCGCTCAGTGCGGCGCAAAGGAATATGGCTGCAAACAGCCCGAAAAAGCGCTTCATACGTTGTTTTATTTTTAGTTTGAAATTGAATTCTACCACATAGATTTTTTTTACCACATAGATACATAGGGGGTTCACATAGAGCACATAGAGTTTATTATTGCCTGGAGTTGAGCGCCTATGTGAACTATTGTGAAAACAACTATTGTGAACTATGTGGTAAAAAAATCGCTATTCCTCTGAAGGACTCCAAAACACCTCCTTAAAGTTGCATACCTGGTCATTTTCTACCTGAACGCCTTCCTGCTCCAGCAACTCCTGCATCATCGTGGGCGTTGGGAAATGATGCCGTCCGCTGAGTTCCCCTTTCCTATTAACGACCCGATGTGCCGGCACAGCATCTCCGAGAAAACTTTTATTCAATGCCCAACCCACCATCCGCGCAGCACCCAAGGCCAAATGATCGGCAATAGCGCCGTAGGTGGTAATGCGTCCGCGCGGAATTCGCCGCGTTACTTCGTACACTTGCTCAAAGTAAGTTGGTTCCGACATATTTTTACTAATTTTGCTCTTCATACCTAATATGTTGTGCTGAAAATCAAAGTTAAAGCAAATTCAATTACGAACCTGACCGATGCGCGTTATTTTGCAGCCCGGGAAGTGACCTGGATTGGGTTTTGCCTCGATCCGGATTCAGACGAGTATACGGCGCCGCAAAAGGTGAGCGCGATATGCGAATGGCTCGACAGCGTCAAATTTGTGGGCGAATTTCCGTTGTCCGACGCGGTAGAAGTCCTGGAAACGGCGGAACAACTGAATCTGCACGCCGTACAGGTTCATCGCTTCACGGAGTTGGATGAGCTGAATGAATTACAACGCCGCGTCCCGGTGATCCAGGAAGTGGTGGTGGCAGCAGATGAAGACCCTGCGGCTTTGTCGGACTGGATGAACAGTCGGGCGACGATGGTGGAAGCTTTTTTGCTGGACTTTGGGAAAAACCGAATCGGCTGGGATGAAAATTCAGCCTGGCAGGAATGGCTTAAAACCGCCTGCAAAAACCATCCGGTGATCCTGAATATAGATTTCCAGGCGGACACCCTGCCGGAAATTTTGAATACCTTGCCGCTGTACGGATTGGCCGTTAAAGGAGGCGAGGAAGAAAAAACCGGAATAAAATCTTTTGATGAATTGGACAGCTTGCTTGAATTTCTGGAATTCCCTGAAGAACGTGCTGTTGAATAACCATAAATTACAGACTATGAGCCGGATATTATTGGTCTGCCTGCTCGCTACTACCTGGCAGGTCGCTACCGCACAAAACGTTAAAGAAGAACCGCTCATCAAAGAAATGATGCAGCAATTCGAAGCCAGTAACCGCAACCGGGCAACGGTCTCGGGCTGGCGCATCCAACTCTTAGCCACTACCGACCGCCAGAAATTGGACAACGTGCGGCAAACATTTCAATACCGCTATCCGAATATCCCGGTGGACTGGATCCACGACCCACCCTACTACAAGCTCCGGGCCGGCGCTTTTTTTACCAAATTAGACGCGATGCGCCTGAAGCACATTCTTGAAAAAGAATACTCGGGGATTTATTTGGTGAAGGACGAAAAGATTAAGACGGTTGAATTGGTGCAGTCGTATTGAGGCGCTCTACCACACCACCTTCGTCCCATTTTCGTACAACACAAAGCGCTCTTCCGGTTCGCCGTAAGCCAACGCCTGGTTGATGCCAAAATCGCAGGCGCTGCGGATGTCTTCGCCGCGGGCGATGCCGCTGTAGAAGCCGGTTGCAAACGCAATGGCCGCATCGTCGCGCACGCTCCAGCTCGTGCCAATGACATAAGGAACGATTTGAGCTAATGCTTCGGCCTGCGCCTCTGAATAGCAGGAATTGAAGAGCACGGCTTTGATGGGGATGCCCTGGCGCTCTACCATCGTTTTGAAAATGCGTTTCACCACCGCGGTGTTCACAAAAAGAGGATTGCGTTTGGATTCGTCATACAGGATGATCCCGGTGTCATCCTGGGGCGCCTGTTGGCCGGTATCACCACTGAGGTTGAGGCCGCGCCGGATCACATCCTGCACTTCCGGGTTGCTTTTTTCCCCGTGTCCGGAAAAATGGACGATGGTGGGTCTTTCATCGTACAGGTATTCCTGAAATTCGGACAGCGTGACTGCTTTTTTGGATTTAATGCGGAAAGCGTCGGCATGGTCGCTCTCCTGAATTTTATTGGAAATGCGGCTGTGTTCCACTTCTACCTGAAGGATGCCGGTGCCAGAGGGATTGGAAGCCAGAATGAGGATGGTCGTTCGCCCGTCGCCGGTTCCGGTTCCCCCGCCATTGCCGGTTCCTGTGGTACTGGTAATTCCTTTTTCCGGAACCGGAACCGGCACAGGTGCCGGGCTGTCCACGGGCATCGGCATATCAATGGTCACATTCACGTCGCTGATTTCATTCAAATAGCTTTGAAGTGCTGAAGTCACCTGCGCGCGGGTGCGGGCATAGAAATCTGAACCAACAACCCCATTGTTGTTGTCTTTTTCATTTTTGTGGTAGCGGCTCGATTGCAGCGTCACATTGTCGGAGAGGTCCTGGTCTCTTAGTTTGTCGGCCAGCATAAACAAAGCGTCAATGGCTTTGTCTAAATCGCCTTTCCGGATGAGGTTGCGAATGTCGTTGATGGTCATAATACTGTTTTCGATTAAGAAGTTTTTCCAGTGTTTGATGCGACAAAGTAATATGAAATACTCTAAATTACTTCCTCTTAGCAAATGTTGCTTTTTTCCAGTCGCACGAAGTTCATCAAAATCTACGGTTACACTATTGCCAAAGGTTTTGGGCTTAATTGATTCAGCTTTTTCTTTTAGCTCAAGTAACCTCTTCTGAGCTATTCCAACTATAATGTCGTCTGTATGAAAACCTTCCCAATCTTGAATATCTTCCACATCTTTACAGATTTGGTTTTCAGCACTTAGGACATAGTTGCGGATAGAAAGACTTAACTTTTCTAAGTCAACACCATATGCTATTTTCGTTTCTTTCAGCACTTCTTTTACCAATCCATTTATGTCTTGAATTTTCTTCAGCATGAGAAGCCTATATGGGCAGATGGTTATGTTTATATGTTTGTAAAATTGCACATTTTCTCGCTTATGTCAGAAGAGTTATAAAAATTTCCTTCGCGCCGCATGAAATGGGGTTAAATATCTATCTGTCCAGTGGCAATAATTTTGCGCAAGGTTCGGAGTTGATTGTTGCCAGGTAGAAAACCCCGACAGGGGTTGAACGTGAATAGCCCCGAATGCAATTCGGGGTCTATGGTAAGGCGTGTTTGCGGGCAACCCTGATAGGGGTTGAATGTCATGTCTGGCAAATTAACAGATAAACCTCCTGCTTGGCCTATATTCGACCCCTTTAGGGTCGCCAGTCTGGTGAACTTTTTTCATAACCCCGAATTGCATTCGGGGTTATTCATATTCAACCCTTTCAGGGTTGTGCTGCCCCGAAATCGGAGTTCCGGGGTACAAAAAACACAAACGCCCTGTTTTCGAAAGAAAGCAGGGCGTCTGAGTTCCCGCGAAAGCGGAAAATTATTGGTGCTGCGAAATCAGGTCGTGCATAATCTGGAGGGTTTCTTTGATGTAGGCATCTTTGGAAACCGTTTTGATCCAGTCTTCATTCCGCGCTTTTTTCGACTCGTCGGCATTGATAACGGCCACGTCGGCGTTCGGATTTTGAATTCCCGTGTTTACCACCGCGTCCATTAGGTTTTTATAAGGCTCGGCGCTGGCCTGAAGGTTTTTTTCAAAAGCCCGGTAAGCATCCAGCTTGAGCGGGTAAACCGTCATTTCGCGTTGCGCTTCCAAGCGTTTGGCGTTTTCCAGCACTTTCCGGAAGACCTCATTGCTTTTGGTACGCGCTTCGCTGTTGGCTTTGATCTTATCTATGTTTTTGATCTTCATGACATTTTGGCTGTAAGCCACCGGCTCAATCTCCGTCCAGTCCAGGGAATATTTTTCTTCCTGTTCGCCGGTTTTGAGGTAATAGTAGCTATCGGGCATAATAATGTCGGGGATGACGCCTTTTTTCTGGGTAGAACCGCCATTGATCCGGTAGAATTTCTGCATCGTCATTTTAACGCTACCCAGCGGCTTGAATTGGTCAAATCCGCGTACCGTGCGGTCGAGGTCAACGAAGCGCTGCACGGTGCCTTTCCCGAACGTAGAGGGGCTGCTGCCTACGATGACAGCGCGCCCGTAATCCTGTAAAGCCGCAGCCAGAATTTCGGAAGCCGAAGCGCTGTAAGAATTCACCATGACGATGAGCGGACCGTTGTATTGTACACCGGCATCTAAGTCATTCTGAATATCGGGCATCCCGCTTCTCGATTTCACCTGTACGATGGGGCCTTTTTCGATGAAAAAGCCCGACATGCGAACCACATCATTGAGCGAACCGCCGGTATTGTTGCGCAGGTCGAGGATGATGCCGTCCACTTTTTCCGCCTTGAGTTTCGCGATTTCAATGGCAACATCCTGCGAGCAGAAACGACCGTCGCGGTGTTCAAAATCGGCGTAGAAGCTGGGCAGGTAAATAAACCCGATTTTTTCGCCTTTGGAACCGCCATCGAGGATCAGGGATTTTGCATAGCGCTCGTCCAGCACCACGATGTCGCGGATGATGGAAATGACTTTCACCGTTCCGTCCACTTTTTTGACCGTCAGCCGGACTTCGGTATCTTTAGCGCCGCGCACGAGTTGCACGACGTCATTGATCTGCATACCTTTGATATCAACCGGAGTTGCGGAGCCTTGCGCCACGCTGAGGATGACGTCATTTTCCTGGAGTTCTTTGCCTTTCCAGGCCGGACCGCCCACCACAATAGAAGTCACTTTGGTGTAGTCATCTTCGGACAGCAACTGTGCGCCGATGCCTTCGAGGCGTCCGCTGAAGCGAATATCAAAGTTTTCTTTTTCAATGGGTTGGAAATAATTGGTGTGCGGGTCGTAAATGCCTGAAATGGCATTCAGGTACACGCTGAGGCGGTCTTCGCGCTTCAGCTTGCGCATTCGGTCGTAGAAATCGTCAAACAACTTCAGGATATCCTCACGAGCGGCCTTTTCCAATTCTTCAGGCGTTTTTTTCTTTACCTCATTTTCCTGAGGATCGGATGTTTTTTTCGCCTCTTCTTTTTCCTGAGCGTCCATTTTGGCCACAAAGCGATCTAAGGTTTCGTATTTGAGGTAGCGGCGCCAGTATTCCTTCAGTTCAGCGTCGTTTTTGGCGTAGGTGCGCTTATCGCCATCGAGTTCTATTTTTTCATCCACCGTAAAATCAAAAGGCTTTGCGAGAATGCTTTGGTAGTAGCCCTGCGTTTTGTCTAAAGCCGAGTTTAGCAACTCCAGCGACAGGTTGAAGCATTCAAAGGAACCGGCGTTCGCTTCGTCGTCTAATTTCAGGCGAAAAGCTTCCAGTTGCGCTACGTCCTTTTGGGTAAAAAAGCGCTTGGCGCCATCAATGTTTTCAAGATAATTATCGAAGACCTTCTTCGAAAATTCGTCGTTAATCGCCGGTGGGTCGTAGTGCATTTGCTCCAACCCCCTCAGCATGGCCTGCATCAGCACAGCCTCTTTCTCCTGATTGGCAGGATTTGGAAAGATGGCAGCCGCAAACAGCCCAACAGCAACCAATGAATAAAAAACGGGCTTATGCAATTTCATCGCTTTACATGTTTTTAATGATGTACCAGAAAGAACGTCAAAATGCCCGGTCAGTTGCATCGCAATGGGGGCAGATTTTGCCTGTTCGCATAATCTGACGAAAGCTGGCTATAAATATACTTTGATTTGCTTCAAAATGTTTTGTACAGCACCTTTTTCCGTGAAAATGTAAGTTTACTTTAACAAAATTTGTCAATCTTCGGTTTGATCCGGCGCTTTTTTCTGTACTTTCAACTGCATGGTCGTGTCTACTCCGCTGCGTACTTCCACCAGGATACCATCGGAAAGGCCAAGTTCTACCGGGCGTTTTTCAAATATCCGATCAGCGGTTTGCACTTCTACAAACGATTTTTCCTGCTCAAACAATACGTCGCGTTCTTTGATGGCAACCACTTGTTTGCGCCGATCAAAGATAATATCGGCGTTGGCGCTGTAGCCCGCCCGCAGAAAAATTTTGCTGGTTGGCTTTACTGCCGCGCGAACCTCGAATTTAACGGTGCCTTCTTCTTCAATGCCTTTCGGCGAAATAAACTCCAGGGTTGCTTCAAATTTTTCGCTTTCAATGGCGCCCACTGTGACCTCCAGCAACATGCCTTCTTTGAGTTTGCCGACTTCCGCTTCGTCTACTTTTCCTTCAAAAATGAGCGAATTCATGTCTGCGATGACCGCCACGCTGGTACCTTCGTTAAAGTTGTTGCGTTCGATGACCGAAGAGCCTACTTCTACAGGAATATCCAAAACCATGCCATCTATGGTAGACACGACCACGTTGGCAATTTGCTTCGATTGCCGCGACGCGCCTTCCCGCAGCAATTGCAGGTTGTTCAGGGCTGCGTCCAATTCCTGTTTCTGGATGTCTAACGTAGTTTCAAACTGCTTGATGCTGTTGCCTGCCACAATCCGGGAGTTTTCAAAAGCGGCTTTTTGTATTTCCAAATCCACTTTAAAGCGGTTGTATTCCTGCTGTGAAATAACGCCTTCTTCAAAAAGGCCACGCTGGCGCTCTTCTTCGCGTTTGGCGTTTTCATAGCTGACTTTAGCGCCTTCCACGTCTAAATTCCGACGGTTTAATTCGCGCTGGCGATCGAGCTCGCGCTGGGCTTCTTTCAGGCGCAGGCGGGCAATTTCAACATTAGATTGTGCGCTGTTGATGTTTAATTCACTCGGAATGAGTTGGATGCGCGCTACGGGCTGGCCTTTTTTGACAATTTGCCCGGCCTCTACAAACAAAGCCTCTACCACACCGGAGACTTGTGGCTTGATATTCACCTCTAAGCGGGGTTTAATGGCGCCCGTGGCGACTGCTTTTTTGACAATGTCGGAAACGATCGGTTTTTCCAGTTCAAAATCGCCGCTTTCGGAGCGGCCCTGCTGAACAAAATAATAGATCAGTCCGATGGAAGCCAGCAGCAAAAAAGCGCCTGCAGAAATTAGACAGCCTCTTCTCATGAGTTATCAGGTTTTATCTGTTTTGTTTGAATGTTATTCGTCTTTTAAGGCCAGCACCGGGTTCACCCGTGCAGCGTTCATTGCCGGAATCAGACCCGCGACGGCGCCGGCGATCACCAACAGGATCATGGCGCTGAGGCCAATGGTCAGGTTGACTTGTGGATTGTAGAAGTTTTCCGAGTCCATATTATTGGCCACCATGATGTAATTCAGCCCCCCCACCACGAGCGTACCGGCCAACAAGCCCAAATACCCGGAAAGTGCAGTGATGAAGACCGATTCGATCAGGATCATGCTGATGATGGAACGCGGGGTAGCCCCCAGCGCTTTCCGGAGGCCGATTTCCCGGGTGCGCTCCTTCACGATAATGAGCATGATGTTGCTGACGCCCACAATACCGGCTAAGAGCGTACCAATGCCTACAAACCAAAGGAAGGCTTTGATGCCGGTGAACAAATTTTTGAACTGTTGAAATTCTTCTTCGAGGTTGAAGCCGCCAATACCCTGGGGATCATTGGGATCTACATGGTGGCGCTGCCGGAGCAGGGCTTTCACTTTGGGTTCTACTTCGCTCACCATTACGTTGGGCGCCGATGAGCATACGAAATAATCTACATCCCCGCCGGCTGCAAAAGCGCGGTGCATGGTCGGCAACGGAATGACGATGGCTTCCTGGTCATCTTCGTTCCAGGGTTTGAGTTGGGAGGGGCCAAAAACGCCAGCGACCGTGAATTCAACGCCCCGGATGCGAATGGCTTTACCAACGCAGTCCTTTGCATCTTTGCCATATAAGACATCCCGAACCCGGGTGCCGATTACCGCCATTTTTCGGCATTCCGCCACGTCGAGGTCATTGATGTAGCGGCCTTCGTACACTTTCAGCGCTTCAATGCGGATCATGTCGCCCAATTCCCCCCGAATTTCGTAGCGCTCACTTTTATCGCCCGCCGCAGCAATGGTTTGTGGAAGCGACAGCCGGGGAGCGATGTATGCTACTTCGGGGATATTGTCTTTGATTGCCTGAATATCAGCCAATTTCAACTGTGGCCTGCGCCCCGGCTGGAATCCCTGATAAGGCAAAGAGGTGCGCGTGGCCCAGGTGTACATCACGTTTTTAGCACGGTCGCCAAAATTTCGGGTGACGCCGTTTTCGAGCCCTTTCCCCATGCCCAGCACAAAAATGAGCATAAAAATGCCCCAGAAGACACCCAATGCGGTGAGTGCAGTGCGCAGCTTGTGTTTCTGCATGGTGGCGAAAATTTCCTGCCAGGTGTCGCGGTCAAACATATACGGGTGTTTTGTTTTTTACCACATAGATTTTTTTACCACATAGATCACATAGAATCAGTCACATAGATCACATAGCTCTGACGTGGCCGTAAAGTGGGCCTATGTGAACTATGTGAAAACAACTATTGTGAACTATGTGGTAAAAAAACACTTCATGGTATCCTTTATTCTGTTTTCATAGCAACCACCGGGTTGATCCTCGCCGCCTGCAATGCGGGCATCAACCCTGCCAGCGCACCGGCAATGGCCAATACTGTCACGGCGCTCAGTGCGACAGTAAGATTCACCTGGGGGTGTCTGAAAAAATCCAGTTCCAGCACGCTCAACAGACTGATGACACCAACCCCGGCCAGCAAACCCAAGTACCCGGCAATGGAAGTGATGAAAACAGATTCCTGGAGAATCATGGCAATAATAGAATAAGGGGTTGCTCCCAACGCTTTCCGGATGCCGATCTCTTTGGTTCGGTCTTTTACGATGATGAGCATGATATTGCTGACGCCAATCACGCCGGCAATGATGCTGCCAATGCCGACAAACCAGACAAAAGCCCGGATGGCTGCAAACAAGCCCTGAATTTCTTCGTATTCTTCGGCAATATTGGAAATGAAAAGCGCCTTTTCGTCATTGACATCAAATTGAAGGCGCCCGGCGAACGCTTCCCGAACTTTTGCTTCCAATTTTTTCATTTCCGGCACAGACAGGTCGCCTGCCGTGAACATGAGTTGGTGGATGTTATCCGTGCCGGAATAAACTTTTTGGGCGGTGGTGAGAGGCAGGTAAATGATGCGCATTTCGTTTTCACTGCCGGTGTCGGTGTAAACGCCTACAATGGTGTAAACGATGCCGCCGATATTGATTTCTTTGCCGATGGGGTCTTCCCCCTTATCGAAAATGTTTTCTTTGACCACCCTGCCGATGATGGCCACTTTGCGATATTGCCGGATATCCGTTTCGTTGATGTAACGGCCAAGTTCCATAGAGGTGTTTTCAAGGTACTGGTGCCCGGGGTGAACGGAACGGATGGGGAATGCCAGCGTTTTGTCGCCATATTTGACGGTGCGGTCTCCGGTTAAGTAAAAGCGCCCGGTAATGTGTTCTACTTCTTTAAATTGCTCGGTGAGGTATTCGTAGTCTTCATTGGTGAACATGATGTCGCGGCCTTTGGGTAAGCCTTTATATGGGATCGAGGTTGTTCCCCGGCGCAACCAGATGCTGTTGGTGGCGTCATCGCGAAATTGGTATTCGACGCCGTTTTGTAGGCCATTACCCGCTCCCTGTAAAATCACCAGCATAAAAATGCCCCAGAAAACGCCCAGTGCAGTGAGCGCAGTCCGCAGTTTATGCCGTCGGATGGTTTGAAAAATTTCCTGCCAGTTGTCGTATTCAAACATGGTGTTGGCAATATAAGGTGACCAAAAAGGGTGCTTCAGGATTCGATCAGGCCGTCTTTCAGGCGAATAACCCGGTGTGTCATGGCTGCAATATCGTGTTCATGCGTCACGATGATCACGGTAATGCCCTGTTCATTCACGCCTTTAAACAACTCCATGACCTCCTGGGAAGTCTGGGTGTCCAAAGCGCCCGTAGGTTCATCGGCAAGAATGACTTTAGGCTGGGAAACCAATGCCCGCGCGATAGCCACGCGCTGTTGCTGGCCGCCCGACAATTGATTGGGGAGGTGTTCGGCCCAGTCGCGCAGCCCCACCCGGTCTAAGTAGTCTAAGGCGATGTCGCGGCGCATTTTCCGGTCTATTTTCTGATAGTAGAGGGGCAGGGCTACATTTTCGACAGCAGATTTGAACGGGAGCAGGTTGAAGGATTGGAAAACGAAACCAATAAAGCGGTTGCGGTATGTGGCAGCCTGGGTTTGCGTCAGATTTTTGATCGCAACATTGTTCAGCATGTATTGCCCCTCATCATAATCGTCGAGGATGCCCAGGATATTAAGCAAGGTTGATTTTCCGGATCCGGAAGATCCCATAATGGAGACAAATTCTCCCTCCGGGATGTGCAGGTCTATGCCTTTCAGCACTTGCAGAGACGTGTAATCGGTGCGGTATGCTTTGCGCACCTCTTTTAACTGGATCATAATATCGTCGGGTGTTTATCAACTCGTAAGTAAGCCAAATCCTTATAAATAACAGGTAAGGAATGGATAAAAGTATCGTTTAAGAAGACCAATGTAACTTCATCCAGGGGTTTTCGTAAATTAAAGATGGTTATAGCTGGTATTTACCCCTATGGCCTGCGTTGAAATTAATATCTTCGCAGAGCAGCATTTTTGCTGCTTTTCCGTTACCATTGAATAAGGACATACATCAGTAAGACAGAAAGGATATGAAGCATTACGTACATTGCCGGTTTTTGATACGCACCTGCGCCATAGTAATCGTGGCGACCCTGTTGAGTACCTGTAAATTAGATTCTTTGGGGGATCCGATCATTGTGCCCGACGTAGAGCGCGAATTTTATATTGATCTTTGGGAAAAACTATACCCGGAAAGTCGGGAATTAGTTTTTCAAATTGAGACTATTCAAGCGCAGGATTGTGAGAATGCGACGATCTCCTACAACCTGAATCGCATCGGGAATACCGTAAAGCTTTCCCTGAATGCCATTTCAACGCCCCAGGATTGCCAGCAAGGCCCGGCGCAGATTTTTGCAAGCGCGTTGGCAGGCAGATTGAACGGGGGACTCTATACCGTGAAAGCTGACCTGAAGAATACGGTGTTCAATGAAGGCCAATTGACGGTTACCGGCGACGCCTATTACTTAGACATGAACACCGATTATGGGTTTGTTTTCCGGCACAAGAGCTTATTGCGCGTACCCGAACAGACCTATTGGGGGTACATTGTCTACGAAACGCCGGAGCAGGAAACCCTGGCTTCCGATTTCATTACTGAATTGCAGGCTGGTTCTATACAGCACAACTTTTTGCAAGGGTATTATGGCTACTTTACGGTAGATAGCAATAATCACGTGAGCATCAATGATAAAGCTTTGGAAGGGGTTGCCTACAAGGCGTTCATTTTTAAATATGATGGGTCGGGGGCTTCCCTCCGCCAGCAAATCAGTGCCTTCAGGCTTGAGCACGGCGCCCTGATTCCGGTAAATGTTCTTAACGCAAAAGGGGAAACCTGGTAAACGGCCTAACTCGCAGGCTGTAATGTTTTTCGGTGTGCAGCGGCGCGCTTTGCTTCCTTCTTTTTGCTTTCTTTCAGTTCAAAATTCAGCCCCTCGGCTCGAAATTGGTCGTATTTGTCGCGGTCAAACTGATATAGCCGGGCCGGGCGATGCGCCACGCCTTCCTGCGTTTGATCCAGGTCAATAAGCAGGTTCATGGACAAAATCTTCTTTCTGAAATTGCGCTTATCGAGGTCTGTTTCCAGAATGGCCTCATACAAGTGTTGGAGGGCCGTGAGTGTAAATTGCGGAGGCAATAACTCAAATCCTACGGGTCGGGTGCGAACCAACCATTTGAGGCGCTCAAAACAGGCGTTCAGGATTTCAATATGATCGAAAGCCAGGTCATTTACTTTGGCAATGGAATGCCACTGGGCTTTCTGAGCGATGGAAGCCGGTTGCAGGTTGTAGTCGCTGATCTTGATTAAAGAAAAATAAGCAATGGTGATGACCCTGCCAAAAGGGTGGCGATTGGCTGCGCCAAAGGTCTGCACCTGCTCCAAATATACGTTTCGCAACCCTGTTAACTCTTCCAACACCCGTTTTGCTGCAGTGTCTAAGTCTTCGTTGGGGTAAACGAAATATCCGGGTAATGCCCATTTGCCTTTGTAGGGAGCTTCCCCGCGTTTGATCAGCAGTATTTTCAAATCCCCTTCGTCAAATCCGAAAATGACATTGTCAACGGTGAATGCGGATTTGAAAAAATCGTTGAATTCAGTCATGTTTTTTGCTTGCTGTTGTTTGTTGTTATCGTCAGCGAATGGCGGAGGGAAAATCAGGATTTTTTTAACATTTTGCCCTTCCCATCCATATAATATAAGCCAAAACGCCGATTGGGCGAAAAATTAGCCTTTTTTTGTGGAATCTACAATCTGTTCCGGGTATTTAGTGTAAAAACAACACTACATTGCCCTTAAAACGCTAATCCATGCAAGTTGTCGTATTTGGAAAAACAGTTAAAGATAAAGACCTTCCCCACATTCAGCATTTATTTGATGCTTTGCACCAGGAAGGCATTAACGCTTATGTTTACCAACCGTATTTAGATGATTTAAAAGGGTTAATCAACTTCAGGCGCGATGTAGGGGTCTTTGAAGGATACCTCGATTTCAGCGTCCACAAAATTGATTTTTTTATTGCACTGGGCGGCGATGGCACCATCTTAGAGGCCGTAACGCACATCCGCGATAGCCAGGTACCTATTGTCGGTATCAATCTCGGGCGGCTGGGCTTCTTAGCCAGCATAGAAAAAAAGCGGGTTGCAGACGCCATCCACCTGTTGAACCGGGGCATGTATGCCTTGGATGAGCGGGGGTTGCTCTATTTAGAATCGAATTTGCCCATTTTTGGGGAAACCCGTTTTGCCCTCAACGACTGCACCATCCACAAACGCGACACGTCTTCTATGGTGACCATTCATACCTACGTCAACGGCGCCTACCTGAATTCTTACTGGGCCGATGGCCTGATTATTGCTACGCCGACCGGCTCAACCGGATATTCCCTGAGCTGTGGCGGCCCGATTATTTTCCCGACATCCGATAACTTCGTCATCACGCCCGTAGCACCGCACAACCTGAGCGTCAGGCCTGTGGTTATTTCCGACAGCTCGGTCATTTCCTTTGAAGTGGAAGGGCGCGCTGAAAACTTTCTCTGCACCCTTGATTCCCGCTTTGAAATCATCACCGCCGCCCATCAATTGGCGGTGAGGCGCAATGAATTCAGCATCAAATTAGTGCAGTTGCAAGAGGTTGGCTTTTTGCAAACCATGCGCAACAAGTTGGCCTGGGGCGCTGATTCGAGAAATATGTAAGCTTGGAGAACTGCCGGGAGAAACACCCCGTTGCGAAATCACGCACGTGTATGGCCGTGATGAAGCCCACGAAGTGATCCGGCGCAGCCAGCAGGATTATGCAAATTATTTCGGCAATCTGGAAGCGGATTTGTCGAAGGCGCTTTTGGAGGAATTTAATTCCGGCAATCGGAAAAAGTAGGGGCAAAAGGCAAAGCTTGTCCCGGGCTTAAAGCGGGAGGGCAAGATACAAATGAGCAAAGTGGTAAGCTTACCACGCCAACCTGCGCCAGAAGCTCCCCAACTGCTTTTGCAACTCAATTGCTTTTTCCCGGTATTCATTTTGTGGATCCCCCGTCACTTTATCCAACGCTGCGCGCACTTCCGCTTCCGGCGCTTTTTGAGCCAGCAAAATGAGTACCCGATTCCATGAAACCTGGTCGCTGTAATAACGCATCCGGCCTTCCTCCAGCCCGGCTGAGCGGGACAAGGTCAGCACTTCGCCAAAAGCGATGAGCGCTTCTGCATACAATTTTTGCTCCATCAGGCGGTGCGCGTCGGCAAAACGGGATTCTAAGCGGTTCCGAAGCGTTTGTTCGTCCCCCATTTGATTTCCGATGCTATTGGGGATTCGGTAGTAAGCTTCGACTAAGTGTTCGGTACTGTAATTCCCCGTAGCATACCAACTCAAACCAACCGCCACCAGCAAAAGTATGCTTGCCGCAACGGCTAATCTGCGTACGAAAACAGGCCGCAGGGTTTTTACGACGGCTGTTTTGCCGACAGGCGCGGCTGTTTGATGCGCGGTTTCCCATCCGGCCATTTTGTCGCGCAGGTTTTCCGACCGCAATGCTGCCAGCCCTTCCAGCACCGGTGCAAATTCCGCCTCGTTTTCAACTAATTGGGCATCGGCTTCCCATCCCGCTATTTTGTCGCTGTAAGCTAAGGAACGCAAGGCTGCAAACCCGTCGAACAAGCGCCCGTATTGTGCGGTATCCGTTCGCAAGGCTTCGTCCCGTTCAAGCTGCGCTTCAAAACGGGCGGCAGCCTCTGCCTCCAATTGTCCGGCTAAGTACTGCTCGATGGTTGCGATGTCGTAATCTTCGGTGTGCATGATCTTTGTTTTAAATATGCAAACTTGCTTATTTGCCCACTTGCAAACTTACTTCAACAACTCCTTCATCTTCTGAAGGCAATCAAACTTTCGCTTTCTGGCGGCGCCTTCACTCGGCAATCCAAGATTTTCTGCAACGGCTTCCATCACAAACTCTTTGATGTAGACCATTTCCAGCAGAGAGCGACACGGTTCTCCAATGCGGTCAAGCAGGGCGCGCGCCATTTTTGCAGCAGCTTCCTGGTCTGCAATCCTGTCGGCAACAGGCGCTACCGGCTCATCCGGAATTTGATCGTTCCAACCTGCTGTGCTGCCGCCTTTTCTTCGGTGCAACACCTTGCCAATGCCGATCAGATAGGTTTTTAAATTGCTCTGAAGCGGCGCTGACAACTTGCCGGTTGTTGCATTGTAGTGAAAAACAACCATCGCGTCCTGAAGCAATCCGCCTGCTTCTTCCGGCGACATCCGTCCGTATTGTATAAAAAACGCCCGAAAAGGGCCACGGTGCTGGTCGTAAAACTGTTGCCAGACTGCTTCTCCGCCGTTGCGCAGCAAATCCAGTTGGTTTTCATCTTCTTTATAGTTGCTCATTGATCGTTGCTTTGTTCGGTGCGTTACAAATTTAAACTACTTTCAGCGCTTTTTTTTCTAAGATTTCCTTTGGGAGACAAGCCAGGATTTCGTCTTTCAGGGCTTGAATGAGGCGGCGTTTTACATAATCTAATTGGGTGACCAACAAAATTTCGCGGGCGGGCGCCGGGGGGGCGAAGCTTCGCAGCATGTAGCGATGATCTTCGGGGAGAGTCATCGCGGCAAGTTCGGGCAGGATGGTGTATCCAAGCTTCATCTCCACCAAGCGTTTGAGGGTTTCCAAACTGCCCGCTTCGTACCGGAACTGCTTGCCGCAATCGCGCTCCTGGTCGCACAATTTGCGGATGCTGGTGCGCAGACAGTGCCCTTCCTGCAGCAACCAGAGGTCTTCTGCATTTAGATCATCCGCCAGAAGGCCCTCTTTTTGTGTAGGATCCGAGGTGTAAACGAAAAAAGCTTCATAAAAAAGCGGTTGCCCTTCTAAAGATTTATCCGGCAGGGGCCCTGCCATGATGGCTGCATCAACAGCGCCGGTTTTGAGTTTTTCCAACAAGGTTTGCGTCAGGTGTTCGGTCACCGTAAACTCCACGGAGGGGTACTTTTGGACGAATGCTTCCAGAAAGTAGGGTACTAAATAAGGCGCCAGGGTAGGGATGATACCTACACAAAGTTTGCCATTCAGCGCTGCATGACGCTCTTTGACCAACTCTTGCAGGCGCCCGACCTCGTTCAGTATCTTTCGCGCCTGACGAATAACGGTTTCCCCGATTTCCGTTGGCACAACGGGTTGCCGGCTGCGGTCAAAAATCTTACAATCCAGCTCTTCTTCTAACTTCTGAATCATCATGCTCAGGGTTGGCTGCGTAACGTGGCATCCCTCCGCAGCTTTTGCAAAATGCCGAAAGTTGTCAACCGCTGCGATGTACTCCAATTGCTGAATGTTCATACTTTATAGATTTTTTCAATTCCAACATCAAAAATATCAGTTTGATTGATTAGTTTATAGAAACTACCTTTGCTTATCGCAAAATTTTTTCCAACAGTAGAAAATAAAGAAAAATTTATCAAGGCATCCGACAAAATGCCGAACAAGCGATCATTCATCTGGATTTTAGGATCAAGTTATTATAAATGTCGTGAAATAATTTTTTAGAGGCTGCTCATCGTTTTGGTGAGCAGCCTTTTTCGTTGGGGCTTTGCCCCTTATTACACAATCCCAACAGCATTCGACATTCATCACTCCTGCCGATTTGTCTTGCAAACCCCTTGTTCAGGACAGGCAGCACCATCAAATTAAGGACAAAATCTGGACTGGCACGAAAATTGACCAACTAAGATTCGCCCTGTGGAAAAAATGTGCAGGGTGTTCACTTGACATTTTGTCAGAATGGCGATAATTTTCACGGAATTACCCGGATAGTCGCCAAGAGATGGGGAATAAGGCTTACTTTTAAGCTTCGGGTGCTGTTCTTGATTTTAGTGTCTGATCATCTAACAACGGTTAAAATTCTGGAATGAAGAAATATATGTTTGAAGAAATGGTAGCCCCGCAGGGCTTTGACGAAGATGGCGATTTTCTGCCCCTCATTTCAATGGAGGAAGAAGACGAAAGCCAGTTGAATGATGCCTTTCCGGAGGTGTTGCCCATTTTGCCGCTGAAAAACACTGTTTTGTTTCCGGGCATCGTGATTCCCATCACGGTTGGCCGCGACAAATCCATCAAGGCGGTCAACAAAGCTTATGACGAAGGAAGGTTGGTTGCGGTTTTATCGCAACGGGACGGTAACGTAGAAGATCCTGGCGTAGAAGATCTGTATACGGTGGGAACCATTGCGCGCATCCTGAAGATACTGCGTATGCCCGACGGCACCACTACGGCCATTCTACAAGGCCGCAAGCGTTTTGTTTTGGCAGAAGTAACCCGGAAATCGCCGTATATGGAAGGCCGGGTGCGCCTGCTTGAATACAAAAGACCCGACAACAAGCTGGAATTTGAGGCGCTCACTTCTTCCATCCTCGACTTAGCCAAGCAGATCATCGAGTTGTCGCCCAATATTCCTTCGGAAGCGATGGTGATGCTCCGAAACATCAACAACAGCAGTTTTCTACTCAATTTTATTGCCTCCAACCTCGGCGCCAAACTGCACATCAAGCAGCAGATTCTCGAAATTGACGACCTCGGCGAAAAAGCAGACATCATCCTTCGCCAGATGAACGGCGAACTGCAGTTGCTGGAATTAAAAGACCAGATCGAAAACAAAGTGCGCGGTGACATCGAAAAACAGCAACGCGACTACTTTCTTAACCAGCAGTTGAAAACCATCCAGGAAGAGTTGGGTCAGACGCCTCAGGAAGAAGAGGTGGATGAAATGAGCCTGAAGGCTAAAAACAAAAAATGGTCGAAAGAAGCAGAAGAGACTTTTTATAAGGAAATGTCTCGCTTGCGTCGCATGAACCCGCAGGCAGCAGAGTATTCCGTACAAATGAATTATTTGGAATTGCTGCTCGATTTGCCCTGGAATGAATTCACTAAGGACAATTTTAACCTGAAAAAGGTGAAAGCGGTGCTTGATAAAGACCATTTCGGGCTGGAAAAAGTAAAAGAACGCATCCTGGAACACCTCGCGGTACTAAAGCTCAAGGGGGACATGAAAGCGCCAATTCTTTGCCTTGTAGGCCCTCCCGGGGTTGGCAAAACTTCTTTAGGCAAATCAGTTTCCCGGGCGTTGAAGCGCAAATTTGTGCGGATGTCGCTGGGGGGCTTGCACGATGAATCTGAAATCCGCGGTCACCGCAAAACCTATATCGGCGCTATGCCGGGGCGCATCATCCAATCGCTGAAAAAAGCCAAATCGGGCAACCCGGTTTTTATTCTGGATGAAATTGACAAAGTGGGCAAGGATTTCCGCGGCGACCCATCTTCGGCCTTGCTGGAAGTACTGGATCCCGAGCAAAACTCGACGTTCCACGACAACTACCTGGAGGTTGAATACGACCTGTCAAAAGTGCTGTTCATTGCTACGGCCAATTCGCTGAGTACCATCCAGCCGGCTTTGTTAGACCGGATGGAAATCATCGAAATCAGCGGTTATTCCGTTGAAGAGAAGATTGAAATCGCCAAACGCCACCTCATTCCGGAGCAATTGCTGGAACACGGCCTGAAAGCGACCGACATCAAATTAAAAAGCGAAGTCATCGGGTATATGATCAAGCATTACACCCGCGAGTCGGGCGTTCGTTCGCTAAGCCGGGTGATTGCGGGAGTGATGCGCCATATCGCCAAAAAAGTGGCCATGGAAGACCCCTACAACATAGCGGTTAAAGTGGAAGAGCTAAACGATATACTGGGCCCGACCCATTTTTCGCAGGACATGTACCAGGAGGTTCAGTCGCCTGGTGTGGCTGTCGGATTGGCCTGGACTTCCGTGGGCGGCGAAATCCTTTTCATCGAATCGAGCCTGAGCAAAGGCAAGGGCAAACTCACCCTAACCGGCAACTTAGGCGACGTGATGAAAGAATCGGCCTCTACGGCACTCAGCTTCATCAAAGCGCACAGCGAATCTATCGGCATCGTGCCGGAAGCTTTTGAGGAATTCGACGTGCATGTTCACGTACCGGAAGGCGCCATCCCGAAAGACGGCCCTTCTGCGGGCATTACCATGCTTTCAGCGCTCAGTTCTCTCTTTACGCGCCGCCCGGTGAAGCCTTATTTGGCCATGACCGGCGAAATCACGCTGCGGGGCAGGGTGCTTCCGGTAGGCGGGATCAAAGAAAAGATTCTGGCTGCCAAAAGGGCAGGTATGAAGGAGATCATCCTGTGTAAAGACAATAAAAAACACGTGGCGGAAATTCCGAAGGACTATATCACAGGATTGACCTTTCATTATGTGGATCGGATGGAGGAGGTGCTGGAGAAGGCGTTGATGCCTAAAATGTCGAACTAACCGTCATCTTCACCCCACTAAACGCAGGCTCCAACCTGCAAATCCCCCCCGTGCAAACCACGCCTTCCACCTGCTTCACATAGCTGAGGGAAAAGCGGTTGGTTTTGAACGTATAAAACACATCTATCCTCGGATAGTGCAGTTTCTTTTTGACGCCGCTGTCATCAACGGGGGAGTTTTTGCCGGGCTGGATATTGAACATGTCCGCTGCTGTAAACGACCAGTGCGGCGCTAAGGTGAACTCCACTAAGCCGAACAGCCAGTCGCCGTAGTCCTGTTTGAAGCCCGCTTTTTTATCGTCGCCGATGAGCATGTATTGCGCCTCGAACCGGATGGCTTTTTTGCGGTCAAATTTGTACAGAAAATCTGCAAACGGCGTGAAGGTTTGCACAATGGGCACTTCGGGTTTAAACTCGTAGCGTTCCTGATTGTAGCGCTGCATTTGTATACCACCCAATAGCGTCCATTTTTGTTTGCTTTTGTAAGAGACTTCCACGTACAATTCGCGGTAGAGTTGGGTATTTTCCAGGTCATCAATAAACGAATAATGCACATTGAATTTCAGGTTTCGATTGAACGAATAGCGCGCATCGGCCTGAAAAGCCAGCTCGCCTAATTCCTGGGTGGCGGCATTGTAGCGGGCATTGAGCCGGTAGGTATTCACGCGCGCCATCGGCGGCAGAAAGTTCACTAAGCCCCGGTTGAGTTGTTCCTGGGGGCGTGTTCTGAAGCTGAAATTTTCGGTGCGTTTGGCCTCCAGCGTTAAGCCGAAGCCACTGGCCGCATAACTCAGACTGGTGTAAAGTACCGTACCGGGTTTGCTGATGAATTTATCCCCTACAATGGTTACCGAATCGCGCTTGATTTCGCCGAAAGGATCATTGATGGCTTCTTCCGTTTTGTAGGCGCCTTCCACATACCAGGAAAACGCACCGGCAGTGAGGGTGTTGTATGCAGAGAAAGCATAGACGTTGTACCGTGGCGTAAAGGTATCGGTGAGGGGGTAAGTGTTCAGGGTTGCGACCAGCGCATTCATGGACGGATCGTCTAAAGTGCGGTTGACTACGCCAACTCCGGGCGCCAGGGTCAGGCTTTTGGAGGTATCGCCCAGTTCAATAAAACCTTCTGCGCTGAATCCTTTGATGATGGAATTATAACTGCTGAATTGTTGCTTTTGCCGGCCAGTGAAGGCTTTGATTTGCCAGTTCGGTGCAATGTCGTACGTCAGGCGCAACCCCGTGAGCGCATTGTCTATCAGCAGGGGGCGCTCCTCGAAGGCCCGGAAAATGATGCCGCTTCCGATTTGGTCGTAGATGAAGCCGGCCCAGATACCAAGTTTATTAATTTTTTTTCGGATGTACCAATTGCCAATGCCCTGATCGGTGTAAGACCCCGTAGGATTGAGCAGGTTGGAGTTGTTGAACAAATCGAAGCGCAGGCCAAAATCGAAGCCCCAATTGCTGTAATTGAGGTTAAGCCAGGCGTCGGCGCCAAAGAGCTGCCGGTCGTATTGGGGGGTATTGGCCGCACCAATCAGCGAATCACGCATAAAAAAATTTCCGTTCGCTTCAAGGCTGCCACTGATCCGTCCGCCCGTTGGGGGTTCTTCCTGGGCTGCGAGGCTTACTACAAAACATAAAACTAAGGCTGAGACAATCGTATTTTTCATTGTTGTGACTTGTTTATCGTGGTCGCTGATCTTTTCAAAGCGCACTAACTTGAGCAATTTGCCGACAGATGCAAAGCTATTCTGCTTTTTCACGTTTCGGGCATGTCGCTTTTGCTATTTTTGTCGCCGTAACTTTCATTGTACGTCTACGTCGCAAGGCGGACAGAGGTTTCCATTAAGTCGCCGCAATTTTCCTGCGATTTTGGAGTTTGTAAAAGTCAAAAGCAAATTTAGTCATTCAACCAACAAAGTTTCCGCAAGATGAAGCAGTTTCGATTCTTCGCTTTTATCGCTTTCGCGATCGTTTTTTCCTCCGCGCAGGCACAAACGGCCCTGCCTTCAGCAGAATTGAAAACGCTGGACGGCAAAACGGTTAACCTGAAAGACTACGTCACAGCCGGCAAAATTACGGTCATCAGCTTTTGGGCGACCTGGTGCGCGCCTTGCAAAAAAGAACTGTCTGCCATTGCCGACCTCTACCCGGAGTGGCAGGAAAAATACAATGCCCAACTGCTCGCTGTCACCATTGATACGCAGCGCGCGCTGGCTCAGGTAGGGCCATTGGTAGAAACAGAAGGCTGGGAATACATCATCCTTTCAGATGCCAACAATCAATTGAAAAATGCATTGAATTTTCAGGCAATTCCGCAAACCTACCTCGTAGATCAACAGGGCAATATCGTGTATTCCCATTCGAGCTACGTGCCCGGCGATGAGTTTGAACTGGAAGCCAAAATTAAGGCGCTGGCGGGGAAGGAGTAAAAGCGCTCAATTCGGCATCTTCTGCAGCTTTTCAGGTTTCAGAACGACAATCTGTCCATCATTGATGTCAATCAGGCCTTCGGTTTTAAAACTGGAAAGTGTGCGCACTAAGGTTTCTTTTGCGGTGCCCACGACTGCGGCAAGGTCGTCGCGCTGGAAGTGGATGCTGTTGCCGTTGCTTTGGTGGTGCAGGTTTACCAATGCGGAAGCGACGCGCTTACGGACAGAATTGTAAGCTAAGTCGAGCAACATTTGCTCCTGCTCGGCTACGTGATTGGCCAGCAATTTGATAAACCGCGCATTCACGTCGCGATTGCCATACACTAAAGCGTAAAAATCATCCTTTGGAATCAGGCGGATGTCCGAAGGCTCCATCACCGTGGCGCTTTCGGTATAATGATCGTTTTTTTGCAGGGATAAATACCCCAGATATTCGCCGGGGCCGGCAATGTGTACGATGAATTCCCGCCCGTCTTCGTTGCTTTTAAACAGTTTGACCGCGCCTTTTTCGATGTAGTACAAATAACGGGGGTAATCGCCTTCTTCAAACAGCACATCCTTCTTCTGGTAGTGCCGCAATTCGCGGTCGGCAGAAAGGTTTTGCAGCAATTCCTGCGCTTTGGCTTCGTTTACAAATCCTTCAAAAGGGGCGTGTTGATTAGAGGCTTTGCGCAGCCGCTCGTGTTTGAGCAGCCGCCGTTCTATGGTTTGAAGCAGGAGGGCGACGTCGTAGGGCTTCGTGAGGTAGTCATCGGCGCCGAGCGACATGCCGCGCCGGAAATCGTCTTTTTCTGACCGTGCAGTCAGGTAAAGAAAAGGAACATCTGCTGTTTTGTGGTTGTTGCTCAGAATCTGCAAGACCCCGAAACCGTCCAATTCCGGCATCATGACATCGCAAATAATCAGGTCTGGCTTTTCTTTCAGCGCTTTGTCCACCCCGACTTTGCCATTTTCAGCCGTGTCAACCTCATACCCGTTGAGGGTCAGGATTTCGGCAAGGTTTTCGCGATGTTCTTCGGTGTCTTCGATCACCAGTATTCGATACATACACCCTCGTGTTACATTGTTTAGTGAAGTAAGGAGAATTGGTACTTCGATACAAATATAGGGAATTAATGCAAAAACCGGAGGCAGTTATTTCAAACTGCCTCCGGCACTCAGCCACAAAAGACAAATGGTTGATCAACAAAGCGAGCAGTAAAGGCGCGCTCCACTGATTGTTTATGAAATTGCTACGGTTTTAACGGCTTTTTCTTCCGTTTTTGACTTCGGAAGCGTAACCAGCAAAATTCCGTCTTCATATTTAGCAGCAATTTCGTCTGCTTTTACGTTTTCCGGTAAGGTAAAAGAACGGGTAAAAGTGCTGTAACTGAACTCCTTCCGCGTCACCTTTTCGTCTTTGTCCTCTTTTTCGCTTTTGTTTTCTCCTGCAATCGTCATATAGCCGTTGTTGACCTCAATTTTGAAGTCTTCTTTCTTGAACCCTGGTGCTCCAACTTCCAATTTGAAGGCTTTTTTGCCTTCTGTAACATTGACAGCCGGGATACTAATACCCTTAATAGCGGGTTTAAACCCGTTGTCATCAGCGAAAAAATCATCCATCCATGAAGACAGATTTGGTAACAGATTTAACTCCGGATTCCACTTGATGAGTGACATGGTTTACAATTTTTATTGATGAAAAGATACAGTTAATGGTAACTCCCCATTGATAGGCCAAAGCTAAGGCAGAAATAAGTTCCGTGCATTGAGCGATGTCAAGCAGCAGGTTGATTCAAATCAAAAAAGACATGATCCGCAAAGTTGAAACCGGGGTTGTGTAATAAGGTCTTTACACAACTCCTCCGCCTCATTTCGGCCTATCTAATTTTCCATGCGCAAGCACCCGGTTGAGGATAAAATCCAGCTCAGTGACCGACTTTTTGATCCGCGCAAGGTGCTTTTTTACATTGTCGTAGTCAGCCTGATTCAAATACGTTTCCACCAGATCAGCGGAAGAAGCAATGCTCGTAAGCGGGGTGCGAAACTCATGGCTCGCCAGGTTCAAAATGCGGTTTTTGAGGTCGCCCCATTCCATATCCCTGAGGAAGCCCGACTTTTTCTTTTCGTCTGCGCTCGAGTTCACAGTGATTATTACATCGTATTGACGAAAAATTTCAGGATCTTGCACGTCTTCCCATTCGCGCAGCCAATCGAGCGCAAAGGGTTGCCCTTCCATTTTTTCCAACAAGTTTTTGAAGTACAGATAATCCTCGTTGTCGTTATCAATCATCAAAATTCGATGCGTCATCATAGTCCATGCAGTAATTTGCCGGTTAAAACATTGAATTATAAGGGTTCACCCGATGAATCCCATTGGTTAGCCAAATATCCTCACTTTATAAAGCCTGTCACTTGACGAAAGTCAATGCCCGCATTAATTTACATCGTTGATGTCCCACTAACCATGTCGGATATTTGTTAAGAAGGGTCAAATTTCACGCATACCAAACTCAATAATCTGAATATGAAAAGTGCAGAAGAACTGATCCACGAAGGCAAAGAGCAATGGGATAAGTTGAAAGCGGAACTGGAAGAATTCAACGTTCAACTCGCACTGGGCCGCAACGAAGCAAAAGACGCTTTCGAGCGCGAGTGGAAAAAATTTTCCGTATTTCTGGACGAACAGTCCCTTCGCCTTCGCCGCCGCAGCCATTGGGCAGACCGCCTGATGGAAAAATTGGAAGAGCGGACTAAATCGCTGAAAAATGCGATCACACAAGCTGAACCGGGTAATCAGGAAGCTTATCACAACTGGAAGGAGCATACACTCCGGATTGTTTACGAAACAGAGTTCATCATGGACGAACTTTACCCGGTACTGGAAGCCGACGAAAAAGAATTGATCAGCGATTTCCGAATCAACCTGGAACTGTACCGAACCAGACTCAATATTCTTTCGCCGGGCGAATTGGCAACCCTCCGCCCCGATGCGGAGAACCTGGCTGCCAAAGCCGACGAAATTTTGAACTGGCGTGACTACGATACCGAAACCACCCGTGAAAAGCTTGATCGGTTTGGCAAAGAGATTCGTGCCTCCTTCGACCATCTTAAAGAGGCTTTTGGGGGTTTAGTGAAATAGATGTTTAGGATTAAAAGTCAGCAATTAGTATAAGTAATGGCTTGATCTACAAAAGATTGAGCCATTGCTGTTTGCATAAGCTTTATCATTGCCTGATAAAAAAATAAGGTGGGTATGGTAAATAAAATCGTAGTTGCATTGGGGTTTCTTGCGTTGCTGTCCGCCTTTACGGCGTGCGGAAGGCGCGATGAAAAAACAACCGGCGTGGAGGGGAATCCGCCCGCTTTTGTGCTGCCGCCGGATCCGGTAGATACCGTTCCTGAACGATTGTTTACGGTTGTTCCCCGGGACATTGCCGTTAAGGCTTACTTTCAGTATTTGAAAGCAACCGCTGAAACCTGGGACTCGCTGGTTCCCTATCCTTTGAGCGAACACCTCCTGGTGCGCGCCAATCCCTGGATCATAGATACGCTCGAAAATACCGATTACTATCGCCGGAAACAACGTGGCGACACCCTCTATGTGCAACCAAATGCCGTTGTGCTGCACAAAGGTGACACCTTATTTTTTCCCGATTCGCTCCATGCGCTTGCCTTGCTGGATCAAATGCGGAATACATTGATTGATGTGAACATCCCGGAATACCGCCTGCGCATTCTGGAGTACGGCAAAACCATTTATACTTTTCCAATTCGGGTGGGTAAGAACCGGGTGCGGTATTTGGAACAGGCGGGCCGTGCCGTGGATTTGCGCACTAAACCGGGTACGGGTTCCGTCATTCGCCTGAACCGTTACCCTACTTTTGAAGATCCGGTGACTGGTAAAAAATTTACCCACACCCGCCGCGACGACAAAATCACAACCCTGATGCCGCAAATCCCATGGGTTGAAGTGGAACTGAACGGGCAAAGGTATGGTCAGATGATCCATCCCACCACCAATCCTGAAACTTTGGAAAAGGCTTATTCCAATGGTTGTGTTGGCATGGGCGAAGCGGATGCCTGGCGTTTTTATTACCACGCGCCCTTAGGCACGGCTGTCGTTTTTCGCTATGACCTGGAAATTATTGGCGTGTCGGGCGACACGCTCCTCTTGCCCGATATTTACAAATGGGGCAAAAAACATACCCCATTGAGAGCGGTATTCAGAGCATTGCCCTGAACACCGGCTTCTTTTTATGCTAAAAAAGCAACTTTTATTCAATCGGCACGGCCAAAACCGGAACGTGGGTGTGATTGACCGTATCTTCCGTAACGCTGCCAAACAGCAGGTGGGAAAGCCCGCGTCGCTGGTGCGTGCCCATCACAATAAGATTGGCTTTTTCTTTAAAAGCATAGTGCAGGATGGCTTCTTCTTCATAAAGCGTCTGACCATAGCGGTGCAAAACTACCTTGCGCAATCCGGTCTGTTCAACCAATTCATCCTTTGCTGTTTCAACATCGCCGGGCGCGAGCGCAAAGAGCGGGTCGTTGATATAAAGCAGGTGGACATCGAAGTCCAGCAAATCCTGCCAGGCTTTTAAGGTTTCAAAGACTACTTTTTGGTCTGGTTTCAGCGTGGTGGGCGCCAAAACCCGTTTGATCTTCAGTTCGTCCATGCCGTCCGGGATGACTAATACGGCGCAGGATGCATGGCGAATCACGCGTTCGGTGTTCGACCCAACGAATACCTCTTTCCATCCGCTGGCTCCTAATGTGCTCATCACAATGAGGTCAATGCCCTCTTTTTTCACGGTTTCTTTGACAACCGAAATCATCAAACCTTCTTTGACGGCCACTTCAACGTTGAGTTTGTCAAAACCGGGCGTACCCAGCAACACCGATTTGAGCGCCTGAATGCGTTCGTCGGCTTCCTTGTTGTATTGTTCGGCGGCAACTGCTGCGGCAGGGAAATCATACCGGGGAACGGACAGGATGTACGGCGCCATCTCGTTAACGTGCAAGACATAAAGGCTTGCATTGGTTCGTACTGCAAGGTGACAGGCCGCGTTTAATGCATTGAGGGAAGCGTCGGAAAAATCTACGGGAACGAGTATTTTTTTCATGGTAAATGCTTTTGTACTGCAAAGATGTAATGACTTCTATCAGGTATTATTGATCAAAATCATTGATCCCCATCGTTTTGGTCATCGTTCCATCTGTCTGGATTTTAATAATTTGCATGGTGAAAATTTCAAATCCTACATATCTCCTGTTGATTGCCGGCTTACCAGGCACTGGAAAAAGCACGGTAGCCCGGGTTTTTACCGAGCAGTACGGGGGCGTACACATCAGCTCCGATTCAACCCGTAAAGCCCTGAGCCTGCGCGGGCATTTTGATCCGGAGGATAAAAAAAAGGTATACCTGGCTATGTTGGACAAAGCCCGAACGGCGCTGTTGGCAGGCCAAAACGCAATTGCAGACAGTACGTTTATCTATGCCGACGTCCGAAACGCCTTTGAATCGGTCGCCCGGTCATGCGGCGTTCCATTTTTTTGGGTGGAAATGCGCGCTGATGAAAACAGCATCCGGGAACGGTTGAAAACACCCCGTACAGACAGTGAAGCCGATTTTTCAGTCTACTTAGCGCTGCGGGCGCAAAGTGAGCCACTGCCCACACCTCATTTGGAGCTTTGGTCGGATAAACTGTCTTTGGAAGAGATGGTGCAGGCTATTTACCACTACACGTTATCTTTATAAGCATCGCCATGAACACGAAACAAATTCAAGATATCCTGTTGTCCGGACAGTTTTCCGGCGCCAAAGCTCCTGCTCACGTAGTGGAAACCCATATTTCCTGGGTGATTTTAACACCCGATTTTGCGTTCAAAATAAAAAAGCCGGTGCAATTCGATTTTTTGGACTTCAGCACCTTTGAAAAACGGCGGTTTTATTGCGGAGAAGAGTTGAGGCTTAACCGCCGGCTGGCGCCTGGCATGTACCTCGGCGTTTTACCCATTGGCACCATAGACGGGCGGCCTGCCATCGGCGCCATGGCCCCGCCTTTGCTGGATTACGCGGTGTGGATGAACCGGATGGACGAACAACGCCAGATGGACTTATTGCTTGCTAAAAATGAGGTAACGGAAATACAGATGGAGGAGTTGGCCAGGCAGTTGGCCGTTTTTCACCGCCGGTCAATCATTCGTGCCCCGAATGCGTGGCGTCCCGGCGACTACCTGAAGGATTTTGAAGACCTTTATCACGAAGAAAAGGACGCAGTTCAGTGGCTCGGCCCGGAAGCATTGGTACAATTCCGCCTGTGGAAAGTAGAAATTCCTGCGTTTTTAAATACGCATGCCACCCGGCTGCTGACAAGGTTTGAAAAAGGCTTTTGGGTGGATGGCCACGGAGATTTGCACGCGCGCAATATTTTTTTATCCGATGCGCCGGTTGTTTTTGACTGCATCGAATTTGACGCGCATTTCCGGCGTTTAGACGTACTCAACGAACTGGCCTTTCTCTGTATGGATATGGAAGCCCGCGGCCACTTCGATCTGGCGCAGCATTTTCTAAAGGCATACCGGCGGATTTGGGAAATCATGCCCGAGCCTGAAGACGAGCTCCTGTTTCTTTTTTTTAAAGCATACCGCGCTAATATCCGGCTTAAAGTATCTTTGTTGGAACTACGTCAGCATGAGCGTGCCGACTTGCTCGAATCGGCGCGGTGTTATTGGGGACTTTTGAAAAATTATTGCAACCTGCTCCAGGCCGATGCTTTACAAAATGCGTAGTCTTTCGCATCCATGCAAAAGGGGATTTTTAACCGCAGCCAATATTTGGCTGGCAACGAAGTGGCATTCGTAACCGGGGGAATGCCCTATTTCAACTGCCTGCTCCAAATCATCAACGATGCTCAAAAACAGATTCACTTCCAGGTGTATATTTTTGATGAAGACGATACAGGAAAAGAAGTGGCTGCAGCTTTAAAAAGCGCGCGACAACGGGGTGTGGACATTTATCTTGCCGTGGATTCTTATGGTTCAAAAGACCTGTCGCCGGCATTCATCAAAGACTTGAAGGACAGCGGAATAAATTTCCGTTTTTTTTCACCCCTGCCCGAGCGGTTTTATATCCTCCGGCTCGGACGCCGCCTCCACAGCAAAGTCGTGGTGGCAGACCAGGAAGTTGCGCTGGTCGGCGGCATCAATATTTCAGATAAATACAGGGGGACTGCAACGGAGGCACCGTGGTTAGATTTTGCAATAACCGTCAAAGGCCCGGTATCTGCCCGATTAGCCCGCATTGCTGAACAAATTTACCGGGAAAAATACCTGATTGGGCCGCATATCCGGAGAAAAAAAGCAGGAGACCCGAGTTCAGGCGAGGTGCTGAGCAGACCGGTTCTGAACGACTGGTTTCGGGGAAAAAGGCAAATCGGCGCCGGGTACAGGGCGGCTTTCCAAAAAGCGCAGCATTCTATTACGGTGGTAGCCAGTTATTTTTTGCCCAGCCGGAGCATCCGCACCGCGCTGAAACGGGCTGCCCGGCGCGGCGCGCAAGTCAACCTCCTGTTGCCCGGCATATCGGATGTGCCGATGGCCAAACGCGCAATCCGATACCTTTATCAGGAAATGCTGGAAGTCAACATTCAAATTTATGAGTGGAATAACAGTATCCTGCACGGCAAAATGGCCATTGTGGACAACAAATGGGTGACCCTTGGTTCTTACAACCTGAACCACCTGAGCCAATACAGCAGCATCGAGATGAACCTGGAAGTCCTGGACGATACTTTTGCAATTGCTGTTCAGAACCACCTTTCGACGTTGCTTTTGCAATCCACCCTCATTGGCGCCGATGACTTCCGCCAAAAAATGGGCCGCATAGACAAAATACTCGACTGGGCTTCTTACACCCTTGGGCGGTGGATCATGTCGTTTTTCTTTTTTTTGGTCAGGCGGGAACACCGATACAAGGAAAAAGAATAAGACAGACCCGATTAATCTTCGACAATTGCATCGTCAATCAGCTCATTCCCGTCGCCATCCAGGTCATCAAAGCCTGCTGCTTTGCCGCCTTTTTTGTTTTGGGATTGCGTATTATCCGGATTGGTGAAAAGACGGGTATCGCGAGCACCTTCGTTGTGGTAATCCCCATCAGCGAAGCGTTGGGCGCGGTCAAAAAAGCTGTCATGTTTTCCAAGCAAGCCTTCTTTAGTGTCTATTGGACCGCCTTTAGGCGTAGATTCCTCTACTTTTGTGCTCAATAAATCATTAAGTTGTTTCGCTTTGGCGGTGGTTTCGTCTATGTTCGCTTCGGCCTCGGCGGCGCGTTGAGCCTTTTCTACCAAGTCATCGGCCTTACCCAGCAGGTTTTCGCCGAAAGATTTCGCTTTTTCGTACAATTCTCCTGATTTTTCAATGACTGTTTCGCCAATATTTTCTGAAACGCCTTTCAGTTTTTCACCTAAATCGGCTGAAACCTCCAGCGCTTTATTGCCAATGTTTTCGGCAGTATCCAGCACTTTGGTGCCCACCTGCTCCGCTACGCCTTCTACTTTTTCACCGACGTTAATGGCCACTTCCCCTACTTTTTCGCCGATTTGTTCCGCTGCGCTTGGGGCAACCGGTGTGGCAGGCGCTTCAGGGGTAACGGGTGTCGTGCTCACCGGCGGCACATCTGTTAATGGAGCGGAACGTTCATCTACAATTTCTTCTTTCGGGCCATTCGTCACGCTTTCTGCATACTGCCGCGCTTTGGCAACAAAATCTTCGGTTTCGGTCCATATTTTTTGCCCGAGGTCTTCCGCCTTATCCATGACCACAGCCCCGATTTGTTCTACTTTTCCCGAGGCTTTTTCGAACAAATCACCAGATTTGTCTATCAATTCCTGTCCGGCTTCTTTACCGGCTTCTACGGTTTTATCTGCAGCAGATTTGGCAACCGATTTTGCGCCAAAAAGCAATTTTTTGAAATCATTTAAGATACTCATGACAAAAGTTTGAGTTGATGAGCGAATATAGATTGGTTGCGACCAAGTTAGGTCAGGCGCGCATACCTTCCGATAAAAATAAGACGAAGGAAGGGATTTTTAGCTTTTTTTCTCCATAGTTTGCCGACGCAGCCAAATTACCCCTCCGAGGGCGGGCAATAACAGGAGCAACCACCACCCGGATGCCGCTTGTTTTTGGTAAACCGGCTCAATGTTTCCAATAACGACTAAACCTGCCCAAAAATAAGGAGTGGCTTCGTTGATGCTGTTGTGATCCATGAAGTCTGCCTGGGCGCGCTGAAGTGCGATGTCTTTGTGCAACCCCGATTCGAGGTGTTTGTGAAAAGCAGTTGCAATTTCCATGGTTGCACCTTCACTAACAGACCATAAAGTGGTCGTGAGGCTGGGCGTACCGGCGTAGGAAAACCCCCTGGCTAAACTCATCACGCCTTCTCCGCGGTGGTATTTTCCTTTGCCGGTTTCGCAACCAATCAGGTTTACCATATTAGCCCGGATTGTTTCGCCATACAATTCATTTAAAGGGAGGGGATCATCATAAAAATAGATACAGGGATTACCATTTGCTGTGGCGTGGGTATAAAGTACAACGTTGTTATAAGACGCCTGGCTATTGGCAGCATCAATAAATTGCTTTTTATTCGCCGCTTCTTTTTCGTAAACGAGGCCTCTGCGCCCCCAAATTTTCTGGAATGCGCTAAGGAAGGTTATTCCGCTACTTAGATCCGGTAATTTTTCATCTTTATAATTAACCGGTGCCATAGCCAGATAATGATCAGAGGGGATGACTTCCTTTTCCATGTTTTTTACCCAAACTGATGCCGAATAAGCATAGCTGACGGCAAACTTCCGGAGCAAAAATTCAGAATTTTCGTTATTGCCTGAATGGCTAAGCGCCGCGAACGGCAGGCCATGCAACAAGCCGTCTGGCGAAAAAATCAAACGCGAAGTCTCAAGTGGGAATGCGCCCAGCAACCTGCTTTTAAGCGCTATACCCAATTGTTGGAATGCAGACAGGCTTGAAGCTGAATTGAAGGCAAGCTCGTTGGAAACGGTATTGTTGAAGTCAATGAGCTGTTTTTTGAGCGTATCGTCAATGGGCGTTGCATGAATGAGGCGGTGGGATCCCGACAGGTAGATTGCATAAAGGTTGGTTTTCCCCCAAACAAAAGAAACCATAGCCGCGTCGAGCGCTGCCAGTTTATCGGAAATTTCAGGGATGTTCATTTCCGGAGCGCCGTATTTGAGTTCGTAATAATCCTTATAGTCCTTTTCCAGGGTAAGGATGAGTTGTTCGTGTGATTTGCGCGATTCCCAAAGGCTTTTTTTATACTGCTCTGCCAAAGTAGAATCTTGCCCCTGAATAAGTTTTGCTTCGTAATAACCGATCTGCCTGCGGAGTGTTTTTTCCCGGTCAACGAGATCAGGAGGAATGCGGGCAAATTGAACGGCATCGGCATGGTGCAAAGCTTCCAGCAAAGAGAGGCTTTTGCTTTTTTCTGCAAAACTGAACGCTTTGTCGAAATATCCGGCTTCAGGGTTTTGTTCATGCAATTCCAGTGCGGCTGAAAAGGCTTCTTCCACGACATCAAAAGTCTGATCAGCCAGAAAATCTTTGGCCGCATCATCCCGATAATCCTGGCGCAACAACTGGATCAGGGCAAAGGCGCTGTCATAAGTTTGAAGGGCGCGTTTAAGGAGGTCTACCTGGCGTTGTTCTTCATATAATGCTGAAAGAATCCGGCTTTTTAACTGAAAAGCCTGAAGCAATTCCTTTCTGGCAAAACAGGTGTTTAAAGCCGGAGTGGCGTTCAAATCCAGGCTGTTGAAATTTGTGGAATACTCGGCAAATGCTTTTTGAACATACTGAAGCGCCGTGTCATACTCATTAGTTTTTAGAAAAGAAGTGGACATCAAGGCATAGAGGATGCCTTTTTTATAGTGTTTTCCGCCATTGTACAAAGTATTCGCAGCTTCAAGCCCTGATTCAATCTGATGCCGGGCTTCAGGGTGATTTTTTTGTTCGATGAGCAACCGGGCTTGTTGCCAATGCCAGTCGGGTAAAAAAGCAGCATCATACCGGTGGTTTGTATAAGCCTCTTTTAAGTAAATGGCCGCAGAGTCCAGCTTTTGGCGGTCAATGTACCAGGCCGCTATGACGGTGTTAATACGGGGCAGGAATTGGAAGCTTCTTGGGTCTGCGACGCCAACAGATTTGAAAATATCCCGGGCTCTTAAATAATAGCTAAAGGCTTGGGAATCTCTCATTTGGAACAGCGTTTGCCCGATCAGAGCGTAGTGGTGGCCTTCCGAAAATTTACTGGAGTCAGTCAGGTACGCCTTGCTTTCTTCAATATAACTTTTTGCCCGGGCATAATTTCCTTTGGCAAAATTGATGTAGCCGGCATAACTTAACGCTAAATAAAGGTGATCCTTAGAAAGGGCGCCAGCGCTTTTTTTTGCCTGATGAATGTATTCCTTATAGTAAGAGAGCGCCTTGTCAAAATCGCCGGAAATATAGTAATAGCGCCCCCATCCATATATATGGCGCAATCTCCATTCGGGATCAACCTCTTTTTTAATGGAATCGCTTTTTTGGATCGCCTTTTTAGCAATAGTCAGGTAGTGGTGAATACTATCTTGATTAATCGTTTGTTCGGCTAAAAAAACATAAGAAAAAATGACGCCGTCGTTTAAAGTATCCGGGTACTTTAAAACAATCTCGCAAGCTTTGCGCATCAGCAGGATTGTCTGTGCTCTGTTTCCTTTGCCATAAGAGTCGAATGCCTGGGTATAATACTGCTGTAACAAAGCAGTATCTTTTTCAAATTCTGAAACTGACTGTTGTTGCGCAAAAGACAGCGTACCACAATCCGGCAACCAGAACATCAGGAAGCCGGATAACAGCAAGAGGGTCGTAAAGCTTAAAGCAATGCGGGCGATATTTTTGGGAGTTGGCATTTTGTTTTGATTTTGGATAAGGGAAGCTGGTCAAAACAAAGGAAAGGTATCACGCCGAATGCAAGATGATACCTTCCCCCTGTATAATCATATATGTTAGTTGCATCAAACAATTAAAGAAGCAGCGGCATCATCAATAAATCCTGCCGGGCATAAATTTGTTTCTCATCATCCACAGCATCAACTCCTTCGATGGATATAATCAACTTCACGAACTCATCGGCAATTACCGAGTTAATGGCCGAAGGAGTTAATTGCAGCAAGGCATAATCTGCTACTTTACCATTTCCGAAAACTACACGAGCCTCATTACTTGTGGCCAGTGTTAAGCCTCCCAAAGAAGCCAGTTTAGCCGATACCTTAAAGTTGGTTATTTCCGGAAGGCTGTCTGTCTCCGGAATCCGGACAACAGGTACCGAAAATTTCAGATGCCGCAATGTTTTATTATTAGGGTCGAATGAAGCGCCGGCAGCGCCAAGCGCCATCTTTTCCATCGGCGGTGGTGGTGGTGGTGGCGGTTTGGTGGGGCCCCCGCTACCCATCGCAGCCAAAGCATAACTGTCAATGTAGGCGTACGCGGTATTGTAATAATTCAGAGCCGCTCCAAGCAGGGCTTCATTCCCGGGGTCTCCCCAGATTGCCGGATTAAAGAAGTTGTACATATTCATTGATTTTAGCAATGGAATTCCGGGGGCATGAAAATAGGCTCCCCCTTTAAGGGTCGTGATGTCGTTGGTATTGGGTTGCCCAATCAAACGATCCATACCCCCATTTCCCGGATCGTTGGCTGCTTTTTGCATCGCCTCAAACTGAAGTCCGATGTCGCGTTGAAAGCACATAAACAGCATCCCTTCTCGTTCCGGTATCCCTTGTTCATTTTTCTTTTGATAGGGGATTCCTCTGCGTACAATAGCCATATCCAGCGCTTGCGGGGTTCTGGGATTCACTTTCCTGATGTGTGCGGAGAAAGGACATTTTAGCCCATTGGGGTCCGAGTTGAAGTCGAAACTGTTTTTATCAAGTGGCGGATTATCTAATAGTGGCGTGCCGTCTTTTTTTCGGCCTATGATCTGTACCCCTGCCTCCTCGATTCGTGCGTCTTTTTCTGCCGTAGACAAGGAATTAAAGGCTGGATCAGCCGCTCTGGCCACGGCTTCTTTAACAATTTCAAAATTCGCCTTATTTTGCTGAAGCTTGCGGAAGACCATAAAACTGCCGTATCCTGTATTGTTCGCATTGTTGTAGACAGGGATCCTGTATTGGGCTAATACCTTATCTAAGGTATACCCATGGGGCTGATTTTCGGGAATTCCTCCCGGGAGCGCTGCTTCTTTAAGGAAAACAGGCGAATTAATGCCATCAGCAAATCCAAATGGCTCCGTCACTAAGTCGTTGGATTTCAGCTTTATTCCTGGCTCAGAATGCATTGCTTCAAATAACGTCGGTATCGTTTGAGCAGGTATGATTTGGTTCGTTGTCTCAGTGATGCGATTCGGATCATCATCCGCAATCAGCAACATGGCGTGTACTTCGCCTTGAAAAAATGGCTCCCAATCCGTCTGGTCTTCACGATCCATTAGTTCATTTACGCCACGTGGCCTCATGCCTTCCGTAAAAGCTGTGCCGCCTTCCAGGAATTCAATTTTTTGGCCGTGTTCAGCGCCGTAGCCCAAAGCTTTATAGCCTTCGTAAGTCAGGTAAAAACAGACAACAGGGCCGCCATCTTTACCACGCTCAGCACGTTCTTTACTGTCATTATGTTGCTTCAAAGCCGAGGTCACCGGCAGGCTGGCAATCCAGCGCTTGACCGCCCGGATACTTCCCGGCTGGAAGTGCAGGAAAATATGATTGACATGATCTCTACCGTGGTACTTCAGGATATTGGCCTGAAGTTGTTCAAGCAGGATCTTATTCTCATCCGTACTTGGGTCAATACTGGGCACATTCCATCCGGGCATAACGTTTGGGTTTAAAAGTTGCAATTTTCTCAATCCGTGTTTTTGCCCGGCATCAAAAGTGTACCCCGGATCCTTTTTCGGGATCCGGGGTCTATGTGAAAACCGGGGCATAGTTTTTCAGGGTTATATCAGAGGCTGAAATTTGGGGTTAAATTAGAGGCAAATCTTGTTTTACTTTTAGTAAGCACCATAATCAGGATCGCTTACATATATTACAGAGCCGTGTTGTGAAAAAAGGTAACCATGCTTGTAAAAAAAATACACATCTTTTATTCTTTCCCTATTCATTACTTTTGTTTCTGAGAACACGGAGGTGCTTAGCCACTATCCATTATCAAAACGAATAAGAACTGTTCCTGATAAAGATGCCAAAACAGGGCAGGAAGTAACCAGTTTAAACCAACTATCTATGAAATCTTCAGAAATCCCCCCCGGGTGTACGAACCTGCTTGATGCATTAAGGAGTAATAACAGCCAGTGTATCGAGTTTTTTCGAAGAAAATGTTTTGGTAGCATTCAGGCTTTTATCCTGAAAAACAGCGGAAACGAAACAGACGCCGAAGATGTTTACCAGGATGCCATCATGATCCTGTACGAAAAGTCAAAAACGGACTTTCAGTTGGAGGAAGGCGGGCAACCTTGTGCCTACCTGCTTAAAGTAGCCATCAATAAATGGATCCGGGTTGCTAAAAAAAGAGCGCAAGCAGGAAAAAATAAACAAAAATGGGTGGTTACGATTCAGCGCTTAGAGACTCTATATGATGAAGCGCTTGATCGGGCTGTTCGGGAGGAGGAACTCCGGAAGCTACTCGAACGTAAATTTGAAATGCTGGGCGAGCGCACTAAAAAAGCCCTTCGTTTATTTTCCGAGGGCATAAGCATGAAAGAAATTGCGGAAGTTATGGGCTATGAAAATGGCGACGTTGCCAAAAAAGAAGTCTGGAGGTTTCGCAAACAATTAAAAAAAATGATTCAGAGCGATCCTGATTATAAAGACTTATAGGAACCTGAATGAGTGCAGTTATGTTTTCAACGGGAACAAATTTACACACCTGATACCTAAAACACACCAAAATTATGCAATCCGAAGATACTGCATTGGAGCAAATTGACCGCTACCTGAATGGGGAGATGACTCCTGAAGAAATGGAAAATTTTCGACAGGAGTTGAGCCGTGATCATGAATTAGCAAGCCTGTTCAGGGAAGAACGATTGTTACGGGATGTCATTCAGGATGACCGCCGACGAGCACTCAAACGACAGTTGCATGCCGGGCAACCAGGAAGAAAGATTTCCTGGTTCAGGAGTAAGCCCCTGATGAGTGCAGCAGCCGTTCTTTTGATCGGTACCGTGATTACTGTCGTTTTCTGGTACCTCCCCCAGACCCCGGAGCAACTTTATCGTACCTTTATCAAACAGGAAAAACCTGTTTCGTTCACTAAAATGAGCGACCAAAATGACAGCCTCAAGGTGATTGAAAACCTCCTCAATAGTGATGAATACCAACAGGCGATTCCCCTGATGGAAATGCGAATCGGGGATAGTCTCTTCAATAGCACCAACAACCGTTTGAGGTTTCAACTTGGAATTGCCTACCTTCATACCGGAGCAGAAGAGCAGGCTGTTTTACAATTTGATGTCCTGATCCAAAACGATGCGCTGGAAAAAGGCCAGGCGCTCTTGTACAAAGCACTGATTAAATTGAAACAAAAAGACATCGAAGCTTGCCGAAGCCTCTTGAATCAAACCATTACGGTTTCAGAAAAAATTCAGGATACAGAAACGCTACGTAAAGCGCGGGCACTGCTTAAAGAACTTCCGCCTGCATAATTCAAAAAAAAGAGAGGGAGGCACTTTGATAAAGTGCCAACCCTCTCCTCAATAGTCTCAGTCACTATAATTATTGTGAAAGCAGACAAAATGCACCTGTGCCTACATACTTTCGAGCATCAGGGCGTTTTTGCGTAGTACTTCCACTTTTTCTGATCGGAGTTTCATCGTTTTTTTATCCAACCCGATTAACTCCAATTCTATGCCTTTGTGTTTTGCGGTTTCTTTAAAGTCATTGATGATGTCAATGACGTCGAAGTCAATATTGACCGAATGAGAAGCGTCAATGAGTACTTTAGTATTGGCCGGTAATTTTTTCAGCGTGAGCAAAATACTGGCTTTGTTCAAAAAAGAGACGTCTTCTGAAAGCACAATTTTGATGACTTCCCCTGCATGGTGTTTATCGCGGTGAAAGAAGTAAGGCGACTTGTAGTTGTTTCGCAGGATGAAGAATACTGCAATGACTAACCCAACCCCAATCCCAACCAGCAAGTCCGTAAACAGGATGGCTACGATGGTTGCAACAAATGGCAAGAACTGCACCCAGCCAGTCTTGTAAACTTCTTTGAAAACAGTCGGTTTAGCAAGCTTAAAACCAACCATAATCAGAATGGCTGCCAGACTGGATAAGGGGATGAGGTTGAGTAATCCGGGGATGGTCAGGGCTGAGACCAATAATAAAATACCGTGTATAAAAGCTGCGGCTTTTGTTTTGCCCCCGGATTGAACATTGGCAGAACTGCGAACGATCACCTGAGTCACAGGCAAACCGCCGATAAGACCTGAAAAGATATTGCCGATGCCTTGTGCTTTCAACTCCAGATTGGTTGGGGTTAGTCGCTTTTGAGGGTCAAGTTTGTCAATAGCTTCTACGGATAACAAGGTCTCTAAGCTGCCCACAATTGCGAGCGTAATAGCAACCGTATATATGGCCGGGTTGGTCAACTGACTGAAATCGGGCAGGGTGAACAAGCCGAGAAAGCCTTCCCAGTTGCCGGCAATGGGCAGCGCAACCACCTGATCAGCCCGGAATGCCCAATCTGTGCCTTGAATGGCCAGATTGGCAATAATTCCAAGGGCAACAACAACTAAAGGACCCTGGATAATTTGAGTTGCTTTTATTTTTTTGATAAAAGGTTGCTCCCAAAGAACCAGAATGGCCATGGATACGAGGCTGATGACGATGGCAGCAGGCGTGAACAAGCCCAATGCCTTGTACAATTCAGAGAACGTATTTTCTCCATCCATTTGCCAGAAAGTCATATCTCCTTCGTAACCGGCATCCCAACCTAATGCATGTGGAATTTGTTTTAGGATGATGATGAGTCCAATGGCCGTGAGCATTCCCTTAATGACGGATGATGGAAAATAATATCCAATAATGCCCGCTTTGGCATAACCCAATAAAATTTGTAAAACCCCGGCTATAACAACAGCAAGCAGGAAAGCCTCGAAGCTTCCGAGCGATTGGATTGCAGTGAGCACAATTACAGTAAGGCCTGCCGCAGGGCCACTGACGCCCAGAGGGGAACCGCTGATTAAAGCCACGACTATACCGCCCGCGACCCCTGCAATGATCCCTGAAAAAAGCGGGGCGCCTGAAGCTAATGCAACCCCCAGGCACAAGGGAACGGCTACTAAGAATACGACCAAACCAGCGGGGAAATCGCTTTTGATCTCTGAAAAGAAATTAGTGACTTTATTCATAAGTTCCGAATCCTCGTTTTGATAGTTTTACTTCCAAAGATAGGTAAACAAACTATCATTCATTCGGTTTTCCCCAAATATGGAAAAATTAATTCTTTAACTTTAACTTAACAACTTTGAGGTTTGGATTTCGTTTTTTCGTAAACACCCTGTTTCTTTGGTATATTTGTATTGATTTTCAACCCGATTCCATCAACTGAAGTCAAATTTCATGCGCAACCTATTTTTTCTTTTCTGTTTTCTCTGCATATCCGTACTCGCGTCTGCCCAAAACTATTACGCCGTAAGGGTAGGCTCTTTTGTGGACGTACGCTCCCAGGATTTCGATGCCATCCGACCTTTTGGGTTCGTATATGCCATCCAGGCCGATGCGAATTTATATGACATCCATCTCGGAGCTTATGAAGATCGGATTACCGCAGAAAAAACGCTGATTGAAGTGAAGCGAAAAGGCTACGTCAACGCCAGCGTCATCGAGCGGTTTCCATCGGAAGGGGTGACGGTCACCGTGATCCAACTGGGGGTCAGCAACGCCGGGAAAGCAGTAGATTGGCAAAAATTTATAAAAGCAGGAGACCTGTATGTTATAGCAGGCAGCGAAAATCTCAAAATTGTTACGGGCACCTTTCCAGACATGGAAGCGGCCCGCCAACGTTTGGCAGCCCTTAAAAAAGCGGGCTTCCAGGACGCCTTCATCCGGAGTGTGAACTCCATTTTTTTACACAAGGCCGGGGATTTTGAGACCGGGATCAAAAAACCGCTCATTCCCCTTGTTTTTGAAGAAGCACCTAAAACGCCAAGGACGCAACCAACAAGTCCCGCTACTCAAAAAACAAATACCCGGGCAACCAATCAGCAGCCTTCAGGGCAAGATCCTTATGGAAAAGAACCCCCGCGCAGTTATGAAGAAAATACCGGCTGGATGGTAAAATCGCCGAAGATACAACCGGGCATGACTGCTAAAGGCGTCGTTGAGGAACAACCACCGGTGAACAAGGCCGTAGCCATGCCCAAAATCCGCCCCAGTATCAAACGTCGCTCTGCGCTCGAACTGCAGAAAGTATTAAAGGAGGCAGGCGCTTACAAAAGTGACCTCGACGGATACTACGGCGGCGGCACGGCAAGCGCTTTTCAAACCGTATATGATAATAATCGGGTCATCCAGAAATACCGGTTGGTGGCCGAGTATTCCGGAACTAAATCGGGCAATCGCCTGCAACAGACCATTAACAATATCCCAGGCGACGGACTTGCTTCCAAAACCCTGGAATCTTTTAATGAACCGGCTGCGCTTGCCTACCGGGCTTATCTGTTGTTTCGTTCATTTGGCCCGGATAAACAAGTCAATTATTTGATGAACAATGCGTTGCGCGGCGCGTATAGCGGCAAAAAAATGAAAGGCCGTCTGCCATTTGATTACAATGCAACCTATGCGTACGAAGATTTTAACCAACTGATTTTGCACATTTACTACATCCACAGCGCTCCGGGGAACCCATACACGGCACCATGCTGGCTGAATGAACGCCATCCTTCAGAGTCAGCGACCGCACAGGCCACCATCGCAGGCTATTCTGATGTTGGATTTGCCCTTCAAGCCTGCAATCAACTCATCAACTGGGAAACGATTGAAGTGTTGCAGGCAATCGCCTCGGACCTGAATGCAGGCGAAACGCCTGATGCCGCTGCAATGAGTGCTGCGAATTCCCGGCGCGCGGCGCTTGCTGTTTCGTCTAAAGCACTTACAGACAAAGAGTTGAAAGAAACGGAGAACTGGAATGCCCGAACCTGGGTTGGACTCAATGGATGGGCAACACGCGATCCGCTGAACGAACAGATGGTCGCCGCTTTTAAAGTGGTATTTTTTCAGTCGCAGGTGTTGCTGGAAGACTACTATATGGATCGCGGTATGAATGCCAACGATGCAAAAGGCATAGCGCTGGCCACCTTAAAAACCTTGGTCGGCCCCTATTTAGAGCGATTTGTATAATCGCGAAAAATCTTCGGACAACTTTCTTTTTTCTTTTAAAAAAATCAATACCTTTGCCTCCCGTTTCAGGGGTTGAACTGCTATGTTCAATAGTTCACTGGAAAAGAAGTTGTTATCTTAAAGCAAATACAGTCATGAAAGCAATTGCCGTAAAAGGGGAAGTCAGACAAGATCTTGGCAAAAAATCAACCAAGGCAGCACGAGTTGCAGGCCTTATTCCGTGTGTATTGTACGGCGGCGATACCATAATCCATTTCACAACGACCAAAAACGATGTGAAACAACTGATTTATACGCCTGACTTCAAGCTGGCAGAGATCGAAGTGGACGGCAAGCACTACAGCTGCATCCTGAAAGACCTCCAGTTCCACGCTACCCGCGAAAATGTACTCCATATAGACTTTTTGCGCCTCAACGAAGGCAATACCATCAAAGTAGAAGTTCCGGTTCGGTTCAAAGGAACGGCTGCCGGAGTGAAAGCTGGTGGCAAACTGCTGCAAAAAGTTCGCAAGGTAAAAATCAAAACCACGCCCGATAAGTTGGTAGACGAGCTGTTGCTCGATATCACGCACATGGAGCTTGGACAATCCATCCGCGTCCGCGACATCAAAGCTGGAGAAGGCATTGAAATCCTCAGCTCTCCTGGTATCCCGGTTGCAACCATCGAAATCCCGCGTGCATTGCGTAGTGCTACGATGGCTGCTGAAAAAGCAACCGGCGGTAAGAAGAAGTAATTTTTTGTTCTATCATACGCTGAAAAGAGGCATTGCGCGCTAAACGCTTTGCCTCTTTTTGTTTTTCTAAAAAGGTTGTTTTATGGAAAACCTGCGCGTAAGCCTGCTGCAAGCGGAATTGGTTTGGGAGGATAAGGCCGCTAATTTGCAGCTTTTCAGCCAAAGAATTGCTGCGTTGCCCCCCGGTGCTGATCTTATCCTGCTCCCCGAAATGTTTACGACTGGGTTTTCCATGAATGCGCCTGCGCTTGCAGAAAGCATGAACGGGCCAACAATGCAGTGGCTTGCCGACCAGGCAGCAAAAAGCCGGGCGGCGGTTGCCGGAAGTTTTATCGCCTTCGAAAACAACCGCTACTACAATCGCTTAGTCTGGATGCGCCCGGATGGCAGTTTCGAGATTTACGACAAGCGCCACCTGTTTGCTTACGCCGGAGAAGACAGGGTGTATTCGCCGGGGGAAAAAAGGCTCACAGTAGAACTCAAGGGCTGGAAAATTTGCCCTCTGATTTGCTACGACCTGCGTTTCCCGGTCTGGAGCCGCAATACGGAAAACTACGACCTGCTCCTGTATGTTGCGAATTTCCCCGAACGCCGCCGCCATGCCTGGAAATCCCTGCTGATTGCACGCGCGATTGAAAACCAGGCGTACACCATCGGCGTAAACCGGGTGGGCAAAGACGGGCAGGAGATTGCTTATTCCGGCGATTCCTGTGTGGTGGATTACGAGGGAAATCTGCTGTATCACCTTGCTGAGATGGAAGGCGTACACACCCTCGAACTCTTTGCGGGCGCGCAACAGGCCTTCCGCGAAAAGTTTCCTTTTTTGAAAGATCGGGATGTGTTCACGTACAACCAATAGTTTGCCGATATTTACAAAAAAAACATGACGCCACTGTTGTTTCTGCTGGCCGCGCTGCCCGGGGTACTCATCAGTTGGTACATCTACCGCGCCGATAAATTCGAGCAGGAGCCGCGTTTGCCCATCGTACTTTGTTTCATACTTGGTGCCCTGGCGACCTGGCCGGCGCTTCAGGCGGAGATTTGGGCGCACGTGGCCACCGGAATCCGCTACCGCCGGGATGTTTTTTCTGCCGGTTTGCATTCCTTCGGCATCGTGGCACTTTCAGAAGAAGGCATCAAGTGGCTTTGCCTGATCGCCTATCCATTTTTTCGCTCCTTTTTTAATGAACCGATGGACGGCATCCTTTACGCTGTGCTGATCGGAATGGGGTTCGCTACGATGGAAAACATTGCTTATGCCAATCAATTCGGCATTACAACCACCGTGATGCGCGGGTTTACTGCGGTGCCTGCCCACGGCGCTTTTGCAGTCATCATGGGCTACTATGCCGGAAAAGCAAAATTTGACCCTGCGCGGCGCTGGAGGCTGCTGTTACGAGGTTTGTTGGTTGCTGTGCTGGTACACGGCGCCTACGATTTCCTGTTCGTGCAGGAATTGTACAGCGAACTGGTGTTGCTGGCTGCCGGCGTGCTGGGGTTGAGCGTTTATTACGGGCAGAAACTCATCAAAGAGCATCAGGATAATTCACCGTTCCGGAAGTGAAGACAGACACTACTTAGAATAAGTAATCCGGTAAATCGCATTGGCAAAATCATCCGACACCAGCATGGAGCCGTCGGGCATCAGTTCGATGTCCACTGGTCGGCCCCAAACATCGTCTTCGGCCACGTCCAACCAGCCTTCCGCAAACGGCTCATAACGCACCACTTTATCGCCTTCGAGCGTCGCCATCATCACGCGGTAGCCGCTTTTTTTGCTGCGGTTCCAGGAGCCGTGTTCAGCTACGAATATCTGGTTGCGGTATTTTGAAGGAAATTGTTCGCCGGTATAAAATTCCAGCCCCAGGGGTGCCACGTGTGCGCCGACTTTTTGTGCAGGCGGGGTAAATTCTGAACAATTGCGCTTTGAGCCAAACTCCGGATCCGGCAAATCGCCCTGGTGGCAATAAGGATAACCAAAGTGCATCCCGTCGCGGGGTGCATGGTTCAGTTCACAGGCAGGAATATCATCGCCCATCATATCGCGGCCATTGTCGGTGAACCAAAGGGTTTTGTCTTTTGGATGCCAGGTGAAGCCCACGGTGTTGCGGATGCCGCGCTGCACGATTTCAAGACCGGTACCATCCGGGTTCATGCGGGTGATGCTGGCGTAGATTTCTTTTTCCGGCTCGCAGATATTGCAGGGCGCGCCAACCGGAACATAGAGTTTGCCGTCGGGGCCAAAAGCAATGTACTTCCAGCCGTGGTGGGTTTCGGTCGGGTATTGGTCGTAAATGACTTTGGGCGCAGGCGGGTTGGCTAAATTTGCTTCAATATTTTCAAATTTCAGGATGCGGCTCACTTCGGCAACATAGAGGTGGCCGTCTTTGAATGCAACGCCGTTGGGCATTTTCAGACCTTTGGCAAGGACAAAAACCTGATCGGCGTGGAAGTCGTTATTGGTATCACGCAGTGCATACACTTTATCTTCTCCACGAGTGCTGACGAAAAGCGTGCCGTTTGGCGATAAATCCATGGATCGCGCATCTCTAATATTTTCAGCATAGACGTCAATCTGAAAACCTTCCGGCAATTTAATCCGGTCTAAAGGCAGGCTCGTCACCGCTTTGCGGAATATTTTCGGTGTTGGCGGATTGATGTTTTTGCAGGAAAAAATGACGCCCGACAGCGCAATCAATGCAATCAGTGAATGCAGTTTCATAATGCAATGCTTTATCAGTTTGAAATGGTGATTTTACTCAACCTTTTTATTGGTCTTCTCGCAAATAAACACAAAAGCAGGCGGAACGTTCAGTGGCACAAAACGAAGGGTTACCTTATCAAAGATGGATTCATAAAGATGCTTAAGGAGCAAAGAGTACTGCATTTGGGTGAAAACCCCTCCAGGACGAAGTGCAGCAGCACTCTTGCGCAAAATGTCCGTACCAAGGTCTTTTGGCAAAGAAAGAAATGGCAGCGCCGAAACGATGTAATCGGCATGGTCAAACCCGTGCTCCTGTAGTTGGCTGCTGATGTGTTCGGCAGAATCTTCTACAACGACTAAGCGGGGGTCGCGGATGTTGCGGAGGATTTCGCAAAATTTGTCGTTGACTTCAAAACTGATCAGTTTTGCATCTGCCGACATGCGCTCAAGAATATGGCGGGTAATGACGCCGTCCCCGGCGCCCAGCTCTACGATAATTTTTGCCTTTTCAAAATTCACCGGACGGATCATTTCGCGGCATAAAAAACGGGAACTCCGGGTAATGGTGCCCGTCGTACGGATGTTGCGGATTCCTTCTTTGAAGAAATCGAGGTGCTTCATGTACATCTACTCAGTCGCTTTCCTGGTTGTTTAAATAATGGGTAAAGGTACGAAAATATGCCGACCTGCCCTCAAATATTCCCCCAACAGCAGCAAATGAACGAGCAATCGCTTGCTGCCCCGTCACAAAAGCACCAAACCCGATGGCAGAACCTTCAAATTTTTTTTTTCAGCCGGCGTTATCTTCTCAAACGAAAAGCTCTATGCGCAACCTGGTCCTTCTCCTCTGTATCTGCCTTCAGGCCAATTCCCTGCTTTTTGCCCAACCGGTTTCCCTTGCGAAAGCCCTGGAAAATGGCTGGGTGAAGCTAATAACCGCCAGCGGAACCGGCGGCCACCGCAACCTCGCACTCAAAGCCACTTTTGAAAATATTTACAAACGCGACCTGGAAATGGTCGTGCCGGCCGGATACCTTTTTTATGCCTCAGACTCCACTTATCAGGATTTGATGGTTGTTCGGGATCGCTTGGTTACCATAGAAAAAGGAGCTCGGAAAAGCGCGTCGCTCCATACCTTGTGCATTCGGGCAAACAGAGCTTCCCCGCTTGCCGGCATCGCTTTTTCCTCTGCTGGCATGGCGACTGGCGCCCTGGCGCAAGTGGCGCAATATATCCATTCAAAAGGATTACACGAATCAAATGCAGCACAACACGCGGTGTGGGCGGTGTCCAACAACCACGGCCTCGAAGGCATCGGGCACCCGGATCTGCTGAAGTTTACAGCGGAATTGCTTGGAAAGCCCATCCCTACCTATAATATTGAATACGCCGAGGAGACTCGGCCCGGGGAAACGGCTTTTCGGAATGAACCGGTGGCGGTTAGCGGAACTTTTGAATACGAAAACACAGCCGACATCACCGCCACTTTTGCCTTGTACAATGAAGCAGGAGAACGTGTATTCACTTTTTTTGAAAACGAGTTGCGAAAGCCTGGCAAGCACCGTTTTCGGTTTAACTTTAAAACAAACCGCCTGCCAAGCGGGCAATATCAAACACGGTTGACCGATTCAACCGGGAAAGTCTACGGCGGCGTGCCTATTCAGTTGTAAATAAGCATCAAGCCCGCCTTCTAAGTTGTACAGGTTATCAAAACCAAACTGCTTTTCCAGATCGCGGATAGCCCGCGCGCTCCGGCTTCCTGATTTGCAATGGATGACTACCTTTAGCTCTCTGGAAATCAGGCGTTCACTTTCGATAACCCGGGCAAGTGGAATCAACGTTCCGCCGATATTGGCTGCGGCAAACTCTTCCGGCTCGCGGACGTCTATGAGTTGAAACGTTTCGCCGGTTGTCTGCCATTCTATGAATTCCACAGCAGTGAGCATTCGGATTGGCTTTTCAGGGGATTGCATCATACAAAATTCCTCGTAGTCAATGAGTTGGGTTATGGTTGGATTTTCCCCATTCAGTGGATTATCGGCGCGTTTTCGGATTTTGAACGTGCGCGTTTCAAAGTGTAAACCGTCAAAAATGAAAATCCGGTCATTCAATATTTCCCCTAACCCGGTGATGACCTTCACGACCTCCAGCGCCTGCAAGCTTCCGATGATGCCTGGCAGTACACCCAGCACCCCTCCTTCCGCGCAGTCAGGAACTAAGCCGGGCGGAGGCGGGACGGGGTGGAGATCGCGGTAGTTGGGGCCAAAATTCCCTTGCCGGTCGGGATAATTGAATACGGAAACCTGCCCTTCAAACCGCGAAACCGCGCCGTATACATTTGGTTTGCCCAGCAGCACACAGGCATCGTTTACTAAATAGCGGGTGGGGAAATTGTCGGATCCGTCTGCCACTACATCATACGGTTTCAAAATGTCTATGGCATTTTGGGCGCTTAGTTTTTCCGGATGCAGGGTGATTCTGATATTTGGATTCAGGGCTTCGAGGCGGCGTTTTGCAGCTTCTACCTTAAGAAGTCCGAGGTCTGCCGAGCCAAACAACACCTGGCGCTGCAGGTTACTATCCTCCACCGTGTCAAAGTCTGCAATACCGATATGGCCTACCCCTGCCGCTGCCAGATACATCAAAAGCGGGCTGCCAAGTCCGCCTGCACCAACCACGAGGACCTGCGCAGCTTTCAGTTTTTGCTGCCCTTCCAGGCCAAAGCCGGGAATCGCGAGGTGCCGTTGGTAGCGACGCAGTTCTGCGGCCGAAAATTGGGTATCCTGATAAGACATGCGCTGTGGTTTTAACAGATTAGCTGCTATATTAGCGGATGAAAGGTAAAAAAATCCCCTTATTCTTGTGATTGGATTGCTATAATCATAAACAATGCCGACAAAAGGAACGCTCTATTTAATTCCGGTGCCGCTCGGCGAGGAGGGAGGCTTACACAGCATCCCTGTACATACTGCGGAAGTGTTGCGGCAGCTTGACTATTTTGTTGTGGAACGCGCAAAAACCGCCCGCTACTGGATTAAAAAATTAAACCCGGAGCGCTCGCTGGAAGCACTTTCTTTTTATGAGTTGAACGAGCACACCCAAGAGTCGGAATTGCGCGGAGCAATGGATGTTTTGCTGAACGGCGGCCATGTTGGTCTGCTTTCCGAAGCAGGGTGTCCTTGCGTGGCTGATCCCGGAGCAATTATGGTGGCATGGGCGCAGCGCCAGGGCATTGCCGTCGTTCCTTTGACCGGACCTTCTGCCATGCTGATGGCATTGATGGCTTCGGGGATGAATGGACAGCGGTTTTGTTTCCACGGCTATCTTTCGCCAAAACGCGAACCCTTGTCGAAAGACCTGAAAATGTTGGAACAGCGCGCGGCACGACAGGAGGAAACGCAATTGTTTATTGAAACGCCTTACCGAAATGTGATGGTTTTTGAAACAGCACTACAAACATTAATGCCCGAAACTTTGCTTTGCATTGCCATGGACATTTCTCTGCCTGGTGAATATATCGTGACAAAGCCGGTGAGGGACTGGGCTGCATCAGGTATGCCGGACATTCAAAAACGCCCGGCAGTATTCCTGATTGCTTTACAAAATGTGCAACTTAAAGAAAAGAGAGCGCGCGCGCATTTCAAAAAGAAGCGCAGATAGTACTAATCTTCAACCATTTCCACCTCGGCAGAAGCATGGATAAGCTGGCCATAATGCTTGCCGATCATGTCTTTGAGTTCTTTGCGGGCAAAAAATATGCGGCTTTTTACCGTGCCAAGCGGCAAACTCAGATGGTCAGCAATTTCCTGGTATTTATACCCTTGGTAGTGCATTAAAAATGGAACCCGGATGCTTTCATCCAATGAATCCAACATGCCTGTGAGTTCCTGCATGGTGATGTTGGATTCGGCTGCATTGGAAATGATGGTGCTGCCCGAGTTGATGTAATAAAGGTTATCGGTGGAATCCATAATGGTATTGGACTTCATCTTTTTGCGGTAATTATTGATGAAGATGTTCTTCATGATGGTGAACAGCCATGCCTTGAGGTTTGTACCCGCCAGGAATTTATCCTGGTTGGTCATGGCACGGAAGGCAGTTTCCTGCATCAAATCTTTAGCGTCCTCGTTGTTTTTGGTCAGGTTGTACGCAAAAGCCTGAAGCAGCGGAGATATTTCGTGAAAACGGCTATGGAATTCTACTTGTGACATGATGCGCTCTTTTTTGTTTAAGTAAATAGTTATTACTATTTTGTTTTGTTGAACCAAATGTACGATTGTATTCAACAAAGTGCAAGATGTTTCGATTATTTTTTGATCAATTCTACTGATGAGAGGTGTGTTTGCATCTATATTTAAGAGCAATAAATTGATTGCCAGGTATTTAGTTGATTGTACGAACATTGAATTTTAATTTTCAAACTTTCAAAACAAATTGAAAATTTTGAATTAAAACTGCCCCCTGCTCTATTTCGCGTTGTCCGCTTAGCCGGAAGCTGCGCAGGGAGCAAGTGAGGGCGTCCCTTGAAGGGGCACCCTCACGAACTACACTGCATATTTTGGAGCCAAAAATAAGGGAAAGGAAAAGAAGCAGAAATGGAAGAGTCCTTAGCTTCCGGTAGTAGAACAAGCACCGGAAGCTAAGGAAGGGATAGATATTTTAAAAATCCGTACCCAGCGAAAAATGCAAACGCGGTTCCTGAACATTGCGGGTTTCGATTCCCCAGCCATAGTCAAGTTTGAGAAAATACCCAAAAACAAGGCAACGAAGGCCAACGCCATAACCGGCGACGATTGGATCCCGGAAATATTTCACCCGCACTGAAACCAGGGGGTCTTTAGAATCAGTAGGAAATGTGCTGATATTGAGTGGATTATCTTTGCTAAACGGATTGCGCCCGCTCCAGGCTGTGCCAGCATCGAAGAAACCGACAACCTGGAAATTCCGGAAAAAAGCCGAACGGATATTTTTGGACAAATACCGGAAAATCGGAACGCGCAATTCTGTATTGACCAAAGCGTAAGAGTTGCCATTGCGGATGTTCCGGGCAAAGCCGCGCATTTGTGCTGCCAGCGCATTGAAAGCCAAGTTGCCTTCTAACCGGGGAATTTCCTGATTGAACTGGGTAGAAAACAGGCTGTTTTCCACGCCGCCCATCTGGTAGGAAATTTTTTCCGCGCCAAAAGAAGTAGCTCCGGCTGCCCGCAGTGCCAGAACCGCGTATTTGTCAATGCGGTGATAGTGGCGGGCATCGAAGCCCAAAATTGTCATAATGCCTTTTCCGAAATCAAGGCTTGCACCGTTCGACAAATCGAGGTTGAAACTCTTGAAAACCTCTGCATAGACCCGATAACGGCTGCCCCTCATCAGGTTGATGCCCAGGTCGAGGGTGTTATCAAAAACATATTCTAAGCGAAGGCTTGCGCGCTGCTGGTTCACGGAAGCTTGCTCTAAAGTGGCGCGTTCCGTAGAAAGCCGGGTCACCCGGTCGCGGCGAATCGCTGCCGTTGCCCGGAAACTCCGGAAAATATCGAGCGGCCAGGAAACGGCAAATTGTCCGAGGATGGTGTTGACTTCCTGCCGGGGAATGATGAAACTGATGGTGTCTACGGTCTCCCGGAAATTACTCCGGTAGATGGTATAGTATTTGTCCAAGCGCTTTTTCTTATCCTTAAACGTGATAAAGTACTCCGAGCCATTGAAGGAAGTCGGGATTCTGGCGCCGCCTTCCACGTCGTAATCTTCCAGGAGGTCTTTAAAATTAGCCTTGAACAAAATGCCCAAAGGCGCCTGGAAATCACCGCGGGTGTTTGCTGCATGGCTTTCCCACGTTCCAAAAAGGATCGAGTTGTCGAGTTGGGTCTGAACAAAATCGGCCTGGAACAACAAGCGGTAAGGAATTATAATGCCCGGACGGAAGCGGTGTATTTCCCCGGGTGTCTCTTTTAATGCCCCACTGCGCAGGGGGCCTCCTTGTCGCGTAGGCGCCGTTTGGGCTGCTTCTGGTTCTTCCGGCTTTTCTTCCGTATCTATTTTGATGACCACTGGGGGCGTATCTTCATCGTCAAACTCGCTTTGAAAAAGGTAGTTGTCAATATCTATTTTATTGGTATCCCTTTTCATTTCCGGCAACTTGAGTGTATCCGGTGTAACTGGAGGCAGCTCTTTCAGCAGGTTTTCCACAATGCCGGCAGGCGAGGGCTGGTCTTCCGGCGCCGTTTCAAACAAAGGTTTTGCGACGGGTCGAACCATTTGAAAAGAAGTATTCGTCGTCAGGATGATACTATCGGCTGCCAGCGGCGACATGGTTACCTGGTAACCGCCGTTTTTATACATCAGCTCCACAATGCGCATGGATGCAGGGGAAGTGTGTTGCCCGATCAGGTTGCGGGTATAATTGGTATTGGAGTGAGTGATGGCGCGTTTTTTGTAAACGGGGCGCATCACAATGGTATCTATTTGCGCCGTATCTATACGAATCAGCAAAGAGTCTGCATTGACGATGATTTCCGTTCCGTCTTCAAGCGTAACATAGCGATCGTAGTGGTGGAGGTACGTTTCTAAATAGCCGGCCTCCCGGTTATAGATACCGCTTTGATCACTTAACCACGCAAAATGAGTAGTATCCACGGCAACCGGCGTTTTTTCGTTGGCATAAGGCGTATTCGTTACCCGTACTAATTCCCGGGTTCTTTCATCTAAGTCATAATAAAAAATATCGAAACGCTGAATCGGGAGGATGCTGTCCAATTTAGGCTGTAACATCAGCGAATCCGGGCGATTTGAAGCGAAAAGAATGCCCCGCCGGTTGTTGACTTTGACAAAAGCGGCATCTAAGTCATCAAAAATGTCATTGGTCAGGCGTTCCGATTGCCGGGTATTGATGAAATAGAGGAAAATATCAGAAAAGCCGCGAATGCTGGCAGAAAAAACCAGGGTTAACGGATTGACAAAGTCAATACTATGAATGCGCTGGTATTCCGGCGCGAGGTCCTGCAGGGTCTTTTTTTCGGTTTTAAGGTCGTACAGCAAGAGTTTGGTGACATCCCGTCTTTCGTATAAAATGGCGATTTGCTGACCATTCGGATTCCAGGCGACAAGCGGGTAGCCATAGTCTGTTGCCTGAAAAGCGTTGCGAAACCCGTCCTTAAAAATCAGGGTACGTTCGCCTTTACCCGTCAGCGGTTGTATATATACCTTGCTTTGGCCAATTTCATTCGTCAGATAAACGATTTGCCGGCCATCCGGGCTTACCCGAAGCTGGCTGATGGGTAAATTGCGTTTGTTTTTGATGGCAATTTTCCGGCCGTCCGGATCCACCCGGCCCAAAATTTCATTTTCATACCTGCGCTTGAAAAATTCTTCCCAACTGGCAATAATGGAAGGGTAAGAAGCTCCCAGTACGTAAAGAAAGCCACTTTCGACGCTTCTGTTGATGCGGGTGAGGTAAAGCAGGTTGGAAACCGTCGAAGCGCCGTAGTTTTCGCCAATAAAGTACCAAAAGGCATGACCCGCTAAGCGCGGGTTTTCAGCGGCTAATTGTTCAAACCCCTTAAAGTTTTTGTTCAGCAGGGCGTCGCGCAACAGGTTGTCTGTTTCCGTATTCCAGTACGTGCCGATATAAGAAGTCAAACCTTGCTTAAACCATTCGGGCAGGTTCATCATCACGGCATTCTGGACGATTTCCTGCAAGGTTGACCCAAAAAGCATAGCGTCTAAATAAACGCTTGCAATGCCTTCCCGAATCTGGCTGCGTAGTTGGGTGTGGTCGCCATTGAAATACACGAATATTTTATTGCCGACAATTTTAGTGTGACCGGTGGTATTCACAAAAGCGTCTTCTACGCCAATATTGCTCTGTTTGAGATCAGTCAGATCGGTATAGACAATGATCTGCAATTTTTCATTGAGTGGGTGCTCCAGCACAGCCTGGATGTTTTTGAAATCCTGTTCGGCTATCTGCACAGCCGCCTGGCCCACATTCCTCGCTTCTCCATACCAGAAAGTGATGAAGTTGTCGCTTTCATACTTCGACCACTCGTCAAAGTCGTCGTGGTACTGTACCCGGTTTTTACCAAATTCTGCCCGGACATACTGCGCATTCAGCTGCACACAAACGACAGGCAACAAAAGGAAGGTCAGAAAAATATACCTTTGCATGGAGTATTTTTTTGTGGTTTTCAAAGCTGCTTTCAAGATAACAATTTTTTTGACCAGCAGATTATAAAAAATAAAAAAAGATGACGAATGTTGTTCGGTTGACATTCAACCCTTTCCAGGAGAACACCTATATTATATACGACGAAACCAAAGAATGCGTCTTGATAGACCCCGGTTGTTCCAATGCAGTCGAGCGCAGCGAGTTGGAACGTTGCATCGAAGAAAATGAACTTAAGCCTGTTCGTCTGTTGAATACGCATTGCCATATTGATCATGTGTTGGGAAATGCCTTTGCTGCTCAACGCTATCAACTGCCTTTGGAAATCCACGAACGGGAGCTTTCCATCCTGAACTCCCTGATGCAAACGGCTTTATACTTTGGAGTACCCGTTGAAGAGGCGTCGCCTGCACCCGGACGGTTCATCGAAGTGGATGAGGTGATCGCTTTCGGACAAACGCGCTTAGAGGTTTTGTTCACGCCCGGCCATTCACCCGGCAGCATTTCCTTTTACTGCCGCGAAGCCCGGTTCATCATTGCCGGCGATGTGTTGTTCCAGGGCAGTATCGGCCGCACCGACCTGCCTGGCGGCGATTACGATGTGCTCATCAACAGCATTAAAACCCAATTACTTATCTTAGATGACGGGGTTAAAGTCTATGCCGGGCATGGGCCTGCGACCACAATCGGGGGGGAGCGGAAAAGGAATCCTTTTTTGGTTTGATATTCCTGTAAACAAAATCACCATAGCGCTGTTGAACAACCTTATTCAACTCAAAGCGCTATCAACTTGGCAACAAAAGTAATCGTCATCGGATCGGGTTTTGCCGGACTTTCAGCAGCTGCAAGCTTGGCGAAAGCAGGGTATGACGTCACTATTCTGGAAAAAAATGAAATTCCGGGTGGTCGCGCCCGGGTCTTTAGTGCGGAAGGCTTCCTGTTTGACATGGGGCCGAGTTGGTACTGGATGCCCGATGTCTTCGAACAGTTTTTTGGACTGTTTGGGAAAAAAGTCGCTGATTATTACGACCTTGTACGACTCGATCCTTCATACACCATTCACTTTGGCAAGGATGATGCGATGGTGGTGCCTGCCGGGATGGACGCCTTGCACCAGCTTTTTGAGCGATACGAACCGGGCAGCAGCGCTAAGCTGAAAACTTTCCTGGAAGAAGCGCGCTATAAGTATGAAGTTGGAATGGGCGAGTTTGTCCACAAGCCCAGCCATTCCATTCTGGAATTTGCCGACCTGCGCATTCTGAAGAGCTTGTTCCGGTTGCAAATGTTCCGCTCCATGTCCGCTTATGTGCGGTCGTTGTTTCGGAACGAACAACTCATCCAAATGCTTGAGTTTCCGGTGCTTTTTCTTGGGGCTACGCCCGAAAAAACGCCGGCGATGTATAGTTTGATGAACCACGCCGACCTGGCTTTAGGCACCTGGTATCCAATGGGCGGGATGCACCGGATTGTGGAAGGGATGCTGGCCGTGGCGCAGGAACAGGGCGCAAAATTGGTCTTAAATGCCGAGGTCAGAAAAATAGAAGTTGCCGGAAACCGCGCTACCAGAGTCGTAACCGATTCCGCTACTTATGAGGCGGATGTCGTAGTTGGCGCCGCAGACTATCACCATGTGGAACAGCATTTGCTGGCGCCGGAACACCGTCAATATTCAGAGGCTTATTGGAACAGCCGCACCATGGCGCCTTCGTCGCTCCTATATTATATAGGTGTCAATAAAAAACTACGGGGGCTGAAGCACCATAACTTGTTCTTCGATACCGATTTCAAACAACATGCGCTTGATATCTATGAGCAACCCAGATGGCCCGACGAACCGCTGTTCTATGTAAGCGCGCCCTCTGTCACCGATCCTGGGGTAGCGCCCGAAGGCTGTGAAAACCTCTTCCTG
>Ga0209573_1000209_pt1 | contig 148598 bp, 134 predicted proteins | sample TNRBio252014_DNA_FD_185870 | JGI IMG/M metagenome (GOLD analysis project Ga0209573, IMG submission 185870) | Wastewater treatment Type I Accumulibacter community from EBPR Bioreactor in Madison, WI, USA - TNR Reactor_6/25/2014_ DNA (SPAdes)... | ecosystem: Engineered > Bioreactor > EBPR >...
AAGCCAATCATGCGCAGTAGCCGTAATAAACTCGGGGTATTGCTTTACAAGCATGAAATCAAATTTAGAATAATTTGACTAGTTGAACTATGAGGTTGCCGGTGAAGAACACCGGCAAAGGCGGGGGGCCCGGTGCTAATAAAATAGTAGAGTAAAGTTGTGCCGTCTGCTAATAGAATTTAATGATGAATTGATTTCGGCACGAAACGCGGTACACTTTGTAAAAATACATTTTGGAAATCCGTTCTTTTTCGATTTGGAGACAGCGTGCTGGAAAAAATTAGCATTTCAAACGCAGTGGGTAGTCAGCACGATTCGCCTGGAACTTGTAGCACCGGGCTGCGCCCGGTGCTACAGATATAACACCCCTTCGAGGTTGAAGCAGAAGTCAATCCCTCTTCGCGAGATCACGAAAAAAATTTATTCAAAAACGGAATTCGCAAAATGTCTTCTTTTATTCGCAGAGTCTCCCATTTCGAACTCCGCGCTTCAAACAAACAATTGTTTGAATAGAGCCCAAAATCATTTAGCTTTCATCTTTTAAATTAAATTTTAACAATGTCATCATCCGCCAAGCAAGGTACATTAGTCCGTTCGTTGGGATTATTCTCCGTTTTTGTTCTTACCATCAGTTCTATTATAGGAACAGGTATCTATAAAAAAATTACCCCTATGGCAACAGAGTTGGGTTCGCCCACATTGGTGCTCATCTGCTGGGCTGTTGCCGGTATCATAACCCTGTTTGGAACATTAAGCAATGCAGAAGTAGCCAGTATGCTGGCTGACTCTGGTGGAGAGTACGTTTATTTCAGAAAGATCTATAATAAGTTTTTCGCCTTTCTTTTTGGCTGGTCAAGTTTCACTGCCATTCGTTCTGCTTCTATTGCCTCTATTGGGTATGTATTCTCACAATCGTTGAATTTACTTGTACCGTTACCGCATTTGCCCGCATCGTGGGAAAGTTTTACGGTGTTAGGTTCGTTTACCCCGTTCGATAACTTCGGAGTAAAAGTTGTTACCATCTTATTGATTGCTGCGCTCTCGTACGTAAACTTTCGTGGCCTTAAATTGGGCGAAGGCCTGACCAAAACCATTACGTATGTGGTAATGGCAAGTATCCTTCTCATTATTATACTGGGTCTTACCATTGGCGGTGGCAGCTTTGAAAACATTCAAACCGAAGCAACCGGGTATGTTTCTAAATCGTGGCTCGACAGCAGTTTGTGGCAATCCTTTTTTGTTGCCATGCTGGCCGCCTTTTGGGCTTATGAGGGGTGGAGTGCTATCGGTTTTTTGGGTGGTGAAATAAAAAACGTTAATCGTACCCTGCCGCTTGCGCTGATCATGGGTGTTTTGTTTGTGATGTTGGTTTACCTGGCCATTAATTTCACATACCTATACATTCTGCCGGTAGATACAATCATTGGCAATGCAACTTCTGCCAACAACATTGCTGCCGTGGGAGTGGTGGGTCATTTTCTGGGTAATGGCGGGATAATGTTTATGTCTGTGCTTATTCTGTTTACCACTTTTGGCTGCACCAACACTACCCTGTTGCCCCCGCCCAGATTATATTATGCCATGGCCAAAGAGGGAATGTTTTTTAAAGGTGCCGCGCAAATTCACCCGGTGTATCACACACCATCAAAAGCTATTTTGTATCAGGCCGTCTGGTCTTCTGTGTTAGTGTTATCCGGAAGCTTCGATCAACTTACGGATATGTTGATTTTTGCTGCCTTCATTTTTTATGGTGCTACGGCTCTGGGTGTTTTTATTCTGCGTGTTAAGATGCCCGATGCCCCGCGGCCATATAAGGTTTGGGGATATCCGGTAATACCGGCATTGTTTATCTTGTTTTGTATTGTGCTGGTTGTAGTTACCCTCACCAGCAAACCACGCGAGGCTTTGATGGGCCTTGCCCTCATGTTCTCGGGGGTTCCGTTTTATTTTTATTGGAATAGGAAAACAAAGTAATAACCTCCTGAATCGTGTTCAATCCGGTCTGCGGCAGTGCAACCTATGCGCATGCACAGGTAATTTTGTTTACTGTTACCGCGAATTAAACACGCTGTCTACCGTTTAGCAAAAAGCAATTCTTAATTGGGTTATTTTTCTCACCTTGAATCCCGTATCAAATCTTCAAATTCATATGCAAAAATTATTCTTTTGCCTACCGGTGTTTCTGCTTTTGCTACACCCAGCGGGCGCACAGGAATACCGCAACCATGCGCAGCTTTCGCAAAAGCTAAAGAGCCTCGAGGCCTCTTCTGCAGGTCTTGCCAAATTAAGATCAATTACTAAAACAGCCGGTGGTAAAGACATTTGGCTGATGGAAGTCGGCTCGGGCGATAGGTCCGCACATCCGGCCATTGCCGTAGTAGGTGGTGTAGAAGGTTCCTTACTCTTTAGCCAGGAATTAGCGGTTGGTTTTATCGAAAAACTTTTGGCCGGTGCAAAAACGGATAGCATAAAAAATCTGCTGGCTACCACCACATTTTATGTTTATCCCTCTATGAGCCCCGATGCCAGCGAACAATATTTTGCATCGTTGAAATATGAACGCAGGGGTAATACCTCTGCTACCGATGATGACCGCGATGGAAAAACAAATGAAGATCCTTTCGAAGACCTGAATGGGGATGGCATCATCACTATGATGCGGGTAGAAGATGTTACCGGCAAATGGAAATCTCATGCCGCTGATGCACGGGTAATGGTGTTGGCCAACACAGAAAAAGGTGAGCGCGGTAATTATCAACTCTACACCGAAGGCATTGACAATGATAAAGACAACGCGTATAACGAAGATGGCGAAGGTGGCATTCACTTCAATAAAAGTTTAACGTTCGATCCTCCTTACTTCACCCCGGGCGCAGGCGAACATCCGGTATCAGAACTGGAAAATCGTGCATTACTTGACCTGCTTCACGAACAAGCCAATGTATTTGCGGTAGTTACATTTGGCCCGGCCAATAATCTGGCCGAGCCCTGGAAGTTCGATCGTTCCAAAACAACCATGCGTGTTATTACTGGTATACTGAGTGGCGATGCGCAGATAAACAAACAGGTAAGTGAGCTTTATAAGAAATCAGTTAACACGAAAGATGCTCCGGGTGCGGCTGCCACTAAAGGCGACTTTGTACAATGGGCTTACTTTCATTATTCGCGGTTAAGCTTTAGCACGCCCGGTTGGTGGGTTCCTAAGTTTGAAATTCCAAAAGACTCTGCTGCAGCAAAAAAGTATAAGGCCAACGAAGACAAAAACACCGATGTTGATTTTCTCCGCTGGGCCGAAAAAGAAGGGATGGATGTATTTGTTCCCTGGAAAAAAATCAATCATCCCGACTTCCCGGGTAAAACCGTTGAGGTGGGCGGGTTCAAACCTTTCGTAAAAAGCAATCCTCCGGCAAAAGCAATGGACAAAGCAACCAGCGATCATACTAAATTTTTAATCGCGCTGGCTAACATTAAACCCGAAGTGGAACTACTCAATCAAAAAACAGAATCATTGGGCAATGGTATTAGTCGCGTAACAGCAACTATTCACAATAAAGGATTGCTTCCCGCTGTAGCGGATATTGGTACACGAAACTATTGGGTAAAACTAATTAACGTTTCGCTTACGCTGGATAAAGAACAAAGTCTGGTAAGCGGTAACCGTGTGGTTGTGGTTAACAACCTGCAACCAGGCGAAAGCAAAGAAGTAAGTTGGCTGGTGAAAGGAAAAGGAACTGTTATTCTGGAAGCTGGTGCTCCGCAAACCGGGCTCAAAAAAATCAACATCACTCTTTAAATCTGTTGCGTTATGAAAAACATTAAGAATATATTATTTCTGTTTCTTTTGACTTACGGAATCGTTGCACAGGCACAAGATGCTAATGGCGTTTTTCGTGCTGCCGGATCACCCGAAAATCCAAAAGTTTCTGTTAGCTGGAACCGCTATTACACACACGATGGTATTACTGATATCTGTAAAAAAATTGCAGCGGCTCATCCGCAATTAGCTAAACTGGGCTCTATTGGAAAAAGCACACAAGGTCGCGAAATGTGGGTGCTTACTATTACCGACTTCAGTAAAGGAAAACCCGAAAACAAGCCTGCATTTTATTTAGATGGAAATATCCACAGCAACGAAATACAAGGCTCTGAAATGGCTTTGTATACTGCCTGGTATTTAACCGAAACGTTTAAGGACATTGCCTACATCAAAGAGTTGCTGGCCGATCGTGTGTTTTATATTGTACCCACCATCAATCCCGATGCGCGCGATAATTATATGAAAGCACCCAATACCCCACACAGCCCACGCTCGGGTATGGTACCGGTTGATAACGATCGCGATAATAAGACCAATGAAGATGGGTTTGACGATCTGGATAATGATGGACATATCACAATGATGATCCGCAAAAGCCCAACCGGCAGATTTAAAAGAGATCCAAACCATCCTGGTCGCTTAATGATGGTAAAGAGCGATGAAATGGGTGAATACGAAATGTTGGGAAATGAAGGATTAGATAACGATGGCGATGGTCGCGTAAATGAAGATGGCGAAGGCTTCTACGACCCTAACCGCGACTGGGGCTGGAAATGGCAACCCAACACAATACAAGGAGGAGCGTATAAATATCCGTTCTCTATTATAGAAAACCGTAACGTACGCGATTTTGTAATGGCTCATCCCAACATTGCCGGTGCCCAAAGTTTTCATAACAATGGTGGTATGATTTTGCGCGGCCCGGGCGCTGAAGAAGATGCCAGTACATACAATGCCGAAGACTCGCGCATTTACGATGCCATTGGTAAAAAAGGCGAGTTGCTTATTCCGGGTTACCGCTACATGATTGTGTATAGAGATTTGTATTCTGTTTTTGGTGGCGAGCTGGATTGGTTCTATGGTGGACGTGGCATTTATACATTTACAAACGAATTGTTCACCTCCTACATGTACTTTAACAGGGGTGGACGAGGCGAAGATGGGCCTCCTGATGAGCACTATGAGTTTAATCAGAATCTTTTATTTGGCGATGCATTGGTGCCCTGGAAAGAGTTTAATCATCCGCAATACGGCAAGATTGAAATAGGCGGATTTAAGAAAAACTTTACGCGGGCCGATCCTGGTTTTTTACTTGAAAGCGATGCACACCGCAATATGTCTTTCTGCTTGTATCATGCTTACCACATGCCTAAACTAAGTGTGGAAGAAATTTCAGAGAAAAATCTTGGCAACGGACTGGTTGAGGTTACTGCGGTTATAAAGAATGAACGCATGATGCCAACCCACGCCAGTCAGGATTTGAAATATAAAATTGAACGACCCGATTACATTTCAATTGAAGGCGCATCGGTAGTGGCGGGTATGGCCGTAACCAACCGCGATCTGAATATTACCGAGGAGCAGAAAAACAATCCGGCCGTTTTGGAGATTGCCAACATTCCGGGGTTAGGCTCGGTAACCGTTCGCTGGGTTATCAAAACCGCGAAAGGTTATACCATTAAAGTGGACAGCCAAAAAGGCGGTGTGGTGAGTAAGCAGAAATAGACTTACTCTATAACTTCAACTTTGAAAGTCTTCAGCGTATTGCTGAAGACTTTTTTTATCTTTATTCTCATTCATTAGCTAGATCCTATGCGCATTCGTAAAGAAGTCTCTCCAAGGAACGTAAAGATGTTTATGCGTATCGCTCTGTTCACATCTTTTTTCTTTTGTGTGATCGTGCTACTTTTTAACTTTCTGGAGCACAAACCGCTCTTTGCCTTTTCTTACCATTGGATCTTTATTGTATTATTTTATCCGTTAATTCTGGCTTCGGTCTATTCAAGTGCTTCCCGAAAAATTACGTTGTATATCAACGACCACCAAAACATTGATTCATTCAGAACCAAATTGACCAAAACTATTTTGAGTAAAAATGTCGAAGAGAGTAATTCTGTTAACAACGTTTCTCTTTTTGCAGCTAAGGGCTGGTTCTATAGATTGTTCAATAGTTGGGATAGGTCAGAAACCGTTTCAGTAAAATGGGAGAATGAAGTTGTTATTGAAGGATCGGCCCGAATAGTTTCGCAAATTGAAGATTCTCTTACCTGGAACACTGCTTTCAGATAAAATTCAGTAATTCCATTTTATTATTATTCGCAGAAATTAATTTTAAAGTATAGTCCCTGTAAGGGCGATATATTGATAGCACCGGGTGCCAGCCCGGTGCTAATAAATAATAAAAAAAGTCGTGCCGACTGCTGATAGGATTTAAAATGATGAATTGATTTCGGCACGAGCATGATGTGTTTTCTTAAGAAAGCATTCAGAAATCCGTTCTATTGCGGTTGGAGATTGCGTGCTGAAAAAATTAGCATTTCAAACGCAACGGGTAGTCAGCACGAACTTTTCTCAAAGCTTTGGCGCCAGCCATAAAAAACCGGCAGCCAGCACAAACAAAACAAAGAACCAGATTGGGTTAATTAATTGATACGTCTTGTTTTCTGTAGCGAAACCCGCTGACGAATTATTAGTAAGCCCCATTTGAGTGGCCCGTTGAAGGGTTGCTGCGCGCAAAGCCTGCCAGCCACCAGCATCAGATACGTAAAAATTCATTGCAACAGAATCTATTGGTGAAAGCAATTGATGCCAGCCGGTTTGTGTTGGCCATACAACCGATTTCCAGTATTTGTCAATCACCCTGTGTTCCCGCAAAGGAATGTTAACGCTGTCTGATAGAATTATGGGATTATCGTATGTTGAAATCACATTAAACGGAACGGGCTCCTGAACATAAACCGGAAAATCATCCTCTATGTGGATTACCGTTGAGGCATTTGCCACTCGTGCCAATGATTCGATTATCTGTGTCCACATACTGGCGTATATATCTGCGCGCTCCTTTACAATAAGCGGATAGGTTTCGGCTATCAAATTATACCCAATCTTTCCTGCTCCTTTATTTTTATATCCTACCCATGCACCCCGACTGTTAGCAATAACCGGAACTACTCTTTCTTTGTTTACCGCTGGCCACACAGGAAAAACAGATACTACACCGTCTTGTTTTATATGAACCGTATCTGATTCAATTTTAGTAAACAAAAATCCGAAAGGAGGTTTAGAAAATTCTGCTTCAGCCGGCAACCACAATACACCAAGTCCTTCTTGTACTGCGCGTTCAATCCCTGAAATTTCTGTAGCGGCCGGATTCGCCTCGTTAGCCAAAACCAATAAATCAAATTCACTCAATAAATCGGGGGTAATCCGGTTAATCGAAATCTGTGGATAATTACCATACTCTAACCTGAAATTTGTTTTTGAAATCTGGGTACGCACCACAACTTCATGCCCTTGTTCAATAAGAAAGTTTTTGAGATGCCGTGTTTCTGCTGATGGGTATTGCTGCCACACCAGAATGCGCACAGGTTGTGGTTCCTGTACTTCCACCGGTAATTTTTCTTCCCATAATTTCTTTTCGGTACGAATGGCAATCGTGTAACTATATTTTCCCGCTTGTCCGGATTTGAATTTCAATGTAAAGTGTTCGTTGTTATCAACCCGTATCGAATCTTCCTTTCCGCCAGGACTAAGGAGTGTAAGTAAAGCCGCCTCTCCATGCCACACACCGGCAACACTATACGTTCGGTTTGCTTGCATTTTTCTCGGAACACGTAATGCAACTATTCCAGCCGGTAATTGACCCTTTACAAACTTTGCCGATAGTGGTAAAAAATAATTCGGCAAACCCTGGCCTGCAATAATCCGAATCTGACTGGCCACATCCAGAATTTCGTTCTCACTCATTCCCTCCGCACCTGTATACGGTTCTGCTCCAGGAAAAACAATCAGCTTGTATTGAGGATGTGCCCTATTCATACTATCAACTGAAGTTTTGGTATAGTGTGGAGTAAGTACAATGATGTCTTCTGAGGTGTTACCTACCAGCCACGCGGGTTGCAACAAAAATGCTGCAACCGATAAAACCATTATCGCCAAGGCAACTAATCGAAAAAACAGAAAGCGCGCTTTGCGTTTCCATTCCAGCCAGCCAAACACCAGTATAAAAACCAACGCTCCAATCAGCACTAAGCTAACGGGCAATGTGGTTTGAAATTGAAGAAAAGAATTACTCATTGATCTTTTTCAAAAACTCCTGGTCGAGCGGATGAACCGATTGATTTTGTCTTGCTGGTGTTGTGGGTTGAGCCGGTGCTACCTGCCAAAAAACATTTCGCAACAACAATAATGAGGGCCTGATCTCATCTGTTGATAGCGATTGCTCAGATAGCTGTTTCAGTATTGTTAATCCTTGTAAATATTTACCTGGCTCTTCTATGGCAACTATTGCCAATTCATTTCCGGTTTTAGTAAAAAGATTTCTGTCTGCTTGCGTTAAGGCTCCGGAGTGTTGCAATAAATTTTCAATCCGCTGTTGCGCTTCCTGAATGGCCGGGTACTTCTTCTCGTGGTGCGCCTTTGTAAGGCCGGTATTTGATTTCACTTCTGCAAGATCGCCCGATAACCTTTTTTCTTCTTTTAACGGTGGCGGATCAAACCCTGTGCGATGCACATAAATACGCGAGTCGTTACTGATTTCCTTCAACAGCTTTAGTGCTGTGTATTGATACGGTAATGATTTTTCGGGTTCATACAATCGCAGATAAAGTTCTGCATCCCACATCACCGTAAGGGCAGCCTTCAGTTTGGTGCGCATAGACTCAATAAAGAAGGTGGCTACTTCGCCATCATCATGCTGATGCGCAAATGCTGCCAGCAGGTCGCCTTCTTTCTCTTCTCCATGGTTATGATTATCGGCAGCTTGTTTCTTTTGTTCTACCAGGTTATGTTCATTTTCAGTATCGTGTTTATGGCTTAATCGTTCAACCGTCTCTTCGGCTGTTTCATCGGCCAACTCTTCTGGCGAAACGGTAACGCCTCCAATCTGGTCTTCAAACTCCTCGCCCATAAACTGGCCATACCGAAGGCGCAACACTTTCTGATCGTACCCCAACTCGTTGCTGGTAAACTTAAACTGCTGTGTGGTTATCTTTCTTTTCTCTTTCAGGAGTTTCTCGGTATCGATAATAATCTGGCGCTGACTCCGAAAATATTCCGGCATCAGGTCAACACCCAATCCTTCATCATCCACAACTTCGTATCGGGTAGTATCTTGTATGGCTATAAAAAATGTTTCGGTGCGATTATAATTTGGCTGAGGCTCTTTATTATCGCGGGCTTCTACATAAAAATAAAGTTCATCACCGGGCTCCATGCCCAACTTTAATAAGTCGAGCGTAACAGAAGCATTTACCTGTTTGCCTTTAATCTGTTCGGGCGAACTGAATGCCAATTTTTCCTCACGAAACTTTACCGATTCGCCACTACCCTTACTTACTGTGGCAATCACTCCGGCTTGTGTTAAGCCATGATCATCCTGCAAAGTTGCTTTTAAATTCACTTTCAGGTTTGATGTAAAGGAGAGTCGTGTAAACTGATCTAACTCTTTAACTTCAATACGCGGAGCTTGATCCTTGTGTACTTCAATCTTGTAATAATCTGAATGTATCCAGTTGCTATTTTCCTGCCAGGCCAATTGGTAAAAACCTGTTTCCGTTAGCTGTTGATTTGCTTTGTGCATTCCATCTGCATACGTAAACGCAACCGAATCACGACCCGATAAAATCAACCAGCTATTTACAGATTTATTAAAACGGGCTGTCCACAAAACATTACTTCCTTCCGGTAAGGTTAATTGAAGACTCTCCGATCTGCGCGATGGTTGTGCTGTGTACTTTGGCGGAGTTATAGTTACCTCAAGACTCTCCAATTTAATTTCATCAGACTGCTTGTTGATTTGATTTATCTCCTTTCTGAGTTGCGAGTTGATTCGTTGCTCTGCCCCTGGTGCAAATGCCATTAACAAAATCGCAACAAAAAAGAGAGAAGTCGCAACAACCGAGGTTGTGCCAATTTTATTGGGCAATTTTATCTCCGGATAAAGCTCATCAAACCGTTCGGTTACGCGTGCCTGTTGAATCCGTTGTATCAGGTTTAATTCTTCATTTTCGACTCTTAGTAAATCTGCACTATCTTCCAGCACAGGGTACTGATTATTCAGGTAATGAATCAGAAAATTTGTGTCTGTTGTAAACAGGTTTCGGAAATAAGCCAATGTTAACCCTGTAATGATGCCTGCAGCAATTGTTACGCTCCAGCGCAATCCCTCGCTTACATAAATCCAGCCGAGTATAGCCCATGTCAAAAGTGCGGCTGCTATTGCTATGGAGCAAACCTCCACACCTCGTACCAATGTGTAGCGGATGCTTAACCTTTTTAACCGATATGAAGGAGTAACACTCATTGCTTCCGTATAAAGGCTAATGTTCGCTCGGCTATCCAAACCAGTAAAAACAAAATAAATAATTCAATCTGAAAAGCATTTTTTGCCAGCATCCCTATTCCTGCCTGCGTCACTTCTTTGAATTTTGGCTGGGATAGCATTCGTCTGTCGACTGCATCTACTGATTTTTCAATTGTAGGGTTTCTTGTAATCAGCTCAGCTATTTTAATGGTTGCGTTTTGCACCATGTTTTCAACCGAAAGGTTATTCAATTGCCATCGGGCGGGGGCAACCTGTTCAATTAATTTGCCCGATGTGATTTTGGTTGCAACTAAAATTTTTGCTTCCGTGTGTGGAACTTCTTCTTTCGACAACCAGATAATCCAATCGGCTTTTGACTGATCGGTAATTACAATCTGAGCCGGTAATGTTTGCATGGCCGCTAACGAAGCTTTTATTAACCGGGCTTCTTCTTCAAAATTTTTATCGGCCACTATTGCAACCTGAATTGAATCGGGTACATACAATCCATCTGTAGGCGAAGCAAGGGTATCGGTATTAAAAGATGTTTGCCCCGAAGCAGATACAACATTTCTTACCAACACATTGTTCTTATGTATAATCTGATATGCTGCAAATGTTGTATCGGGTAGCTCAAAAGTTTGCCAATCGATATGCGATGGTAAGGAAGTTAACTTGCCCTTGAAGTCCGTCATGCGGTTTGCCGAAAGCACAACGGCATGTTCAAGATGTAATTCTCCTAAGGCATTCATTAACTGCCAATAGTTATTAACCGGCAGTGGAGTCTGTTCCTTCGAAGGGAAGTTCGTGCTAAGCCAATGCCAGGCATAACCGCGTGCCTCTAAACTATCGGCCAACGCAATTGTCTGCTTGTTATTTTTTAGGTCGCTGTCAACTACAACCCATTTTTCTTTCTCCTTCATATTCCAGAACAATCCAGCCAGCAGCATTACAAACAAAATGAATAGTAGTAATCGTAACGCGAGCAGCAACAGTTCATTTAATTTTATTCCACGAAATTGTTGTGATGCCGTTTCCTGCAAGTGGCGCAAGCTGCCAACCGGTATCACCTGTCCTTCTTTGCGGCTAAGCAGGTGAATGGCTACCGGAACAGCGAGGGCCAACAGTGCCCAGAGGTATGTAGCGTTAACCAGTTGCATTATCGTGCCAAACGACTTCGGGTAACTAAAAAATTCTGTAATACATTTTCCGCTCCGTCCTGCAACGTAACCACATGGTAGCTAATGTTTCGCTCCAGCATCCACATTCGGGTTTCCTGCAACCACAAATCCACACGGGCTTCATATTCTTTCTTCTGTAACAATGTGTTTACTTTGGTCCGCTCTTTTGTTTCGAGGTCTTCGAACGTAAGCGAGCCTTCATAGTTCAGCTCTTGTTCTTGTTTGCCCATCAGGTGAAAAATAACCACTTCGTTGCGTGATGTTTTCAGTCGCGAGATAAACCGCAGCAAATCTCCATCGGCATCATACATATCAGTAAAAAATACAATCATCTCTTTACCATGATGATCGAACAGTTGCTCTTCGCTGCCGGAGTTTTCCCATTTGCCTTCGCTTTCAATACTGATCAGCTCGAGCAAAAACCGCATAAATTGTTGTTGTTCGAAGCGCGGCAACAGGGCTTTGATTTGTTCATCGTTAACGGCAAACAAACCAAACGTATCGCTTTGCTTACGCACCAGGTAAGCCAGGGCTGCCATCATTACTTTGGCAAACTGAAGTTTACTCATACCCTCTTCCGCATAGGCCATCGAGCGGCTTGCATCAAGCATGAATTTAACTGTAATGTTAGTTTCAATTTCTGCCTCTTTAATGTAGTAACGGCCTGAACGCGCAAACATCTTCCAATCGAGTTGGCGTAAATCATCTCCGGGCTGATAATTCCGGTATTGACTAAACTCCTGCCCTGAGCCCACCGACTGACTTTTGTTGCTGCCGCTCATAAAGCCTTCTACAATTACACGCGCAACAAGTTCTAACCCGCTAACTGTATTTAATACAGCCGGGTTCAGTAACTCTTTAACACGCGCATCAATCATACTGTATTATGAGTTTTATCCGATGCCAATGGTTTCAAGCAAGTGCGTGGTTACATCATCGGACGTGATGCCTTCTGCTTCTGCTTTAAAGTTAGTGAGTATACGATGGCGCAGCACGGGGTATGCCACATGGCGAATATCTTCCTGTGTAACCGCTAATCTTCCTGATAGCAAAGCGCGGGCTTTTGCTGTTAAGATCATGGCCTGGCCAGCGCGTGGCCCCGCTCCCCAACGCACCCAATCGCGTACATATTTTACAGTAGTTTCTTTAGGCCGTGTGGCGCGAACCAAATCGCTTACCCAGCCAATCAACTCTGCATTGATGTGAACTTCGCGTACATATTTTTGCGCTTCCAATATCTTATGGCCTTCCATTACCCTTTCAATGCCTGCTCCCTTGCGACCGGTGGTGCCGGCCAGTATAGCGCGTTCTTCTTCAGCGGTTGGGTAGTTAACTTTTATATATAATAGGAATCGATCGAGTTGCGCTTCGGGCAATGGAAAAGTTCCGGCTTGTTCAATCGGGTTTTGTGTAGCCAGAATAAAGAAAGGCCTGTCCAGCGGATAGGTTATGCCTCCATAGGTAACTTCAAACTCCTGCATGGCTTCGAGCAAAGCCGATTGTGTTTTGGGTGAGGTACGATTAATCTCATCGGCCAGAATAATATTGGCAAAGATGGGGCCCTTGTTGAATTTGAAAACACGTTTGCCTGTGCCATGATCTTCTTCCAGAATTTCGGTTCCGATAATATCGGTTGGCATTAAATCGGGTGTAAACTGTATGCGTTTAAACTTCAGATCAATGGCTTCTGAAAGCGAGCGAATCATTAATGTTTTAGCAAGACCGGGCACTCCTTCCAACAGGCCGTGGCCACCGGCCAGAAACGTAATCAGTAACTGATCGATTATCTCTTCCTGCCCTACAATGGTTTTATGAATCTCTTGCTTGAGTTTGCCCAGGCTGTCGATTATTTCCTGTACATTCTTTTCTGCTGTTTTTAATTCTGTGTTCATAGTTTTTCTTTAAAATCAGTAAAGACCGGAAGTTGAAAAGACCGGAAGTCCGTAAGCTTACGGACTTTCCAGCTTCCGGACTTAACGGACTTCCTGACTATTTTAACTTGTTAATGCATACATAATAATATTCACGCTAAAGCGTGTGTTGTCTATTTTATAAAACCGTTTGTTACGAAAATCATAATCCCACTCGCAGCCATAATCTTTGTTGCTGTATAACACACCTATTCTGTTTTTTACTTCTATGGCTTTGAGGTAATCGTGTACAATGTCATCGCCCCAACCGTTTAATTCCTGAGCGGTCGTAGGCGGACCATCGAACTTAAAAAAGGCTGAATAGAGCGAATGGTTATTCGGTATTTTTTTTAATGTCCCGTGTCCAAATGTGCGTTCCATTTCGGCTTCAAACGATTTGGCAAAGAGGCCGTCAATATCGTGGTTGCAATCATCTACAAACACAAAGCCTCCGTTGGTAACATACCGTTTAAAATTCGTGCGCTCCTGTGCGGTAAACTCCACCAGTTTGTGGCCGCTGAGGTAACAAAAGGGGCATCGAAAAATATCATCGCTGGAAAGCGAAACAATGTTTTCGTTGGTATCGATTTGAAGTGTGGTGTATTCAATAAGTGAGTTGAGCACGTTTACCGGCATGCGCTGGTCCACATCCCAATCGCCCGATTCGTACTGTATGCGTGTAAAGAAAAACTTATTCCCGGCTATCATGCTAACATGCCCAACATGCAATTTTGGATTTTATACGCTTAGATAATGGTTTGGGGCCGACATTTATATAAGCGGAAGAATTTGGCTTGTTTGTTAAAAAAAGAAAACCCCGAAATCGGCTCCGGGGTAATCTCAAAATTAAACCACATAGCCACATAGGTTACAGGAACCCTATGTGGCCTATGTTTAAATGTGGTTAATTACACGGCATCCGATAAACTCGAGAACGTAAAGTCTCTCACCTTTAACGGAGGCAACAAATAATTCTGGTTCGATTCAACACTTACGGTACGTTCTACTTTACCCATTTCTTCAAGATTATTAAGCATTATAATGGGGCTTTCGTTAAAGCGGAAGTTTTTAATTGGGTATTGAATTTTGCCGTTCTCTATATAAAAAGTACCATCGCGTGTAAGGCCGGTTAACAACAGACTTTGCGGATCAACATCGCGTATGTACCACAAGCGGGTTACCAATACGCCTTTCTTTGTTCCGGCAATAAGTTCTTCCAACGATTTGGTGCCCCCTTCCATAATAGCAGCATCGGGGCCGGGCACTGCCTTTACGCCTTTCTTCTCGGCCCAGTAGCGTGAGTAAGAAAGATTTTTAATCACTCCTTTTTCTATCCACGATATTTTTTCCTGTGGCCGGCCATCGCCATTCCAGGTACTGGTAGGCAAATCGGGGTTCATAGGATCGGAATAAATATTTACACGTTCATCAACCAACTTCTCTCCCTGACGTGTTCCTCCTCCGGCTTTGCTTAAAAAGCTGCGGCCTTCATCTGCAGAACGTGCATCTAAACGAAAGAAAATATTTTCTAACAACACTGCGACTGCGGCAGGCTCCAGAATAACAGTGTACTTACCGGGTTCAATAGCCCGCGCTTTTACCGACTTAACCGCTTTCTCAGTAGCAATTTGTGTAGCCTTTTTGGTGTCCAGTTTGGTAATGTCGTTATAGCCGCGCGTTGCATAACCCGATCCTGTTCCATCGGTGGTGCGTACCGTTACCGAAAAATTGGTATTGGTAGAAGTGTTGTAGGCAAACAATCCTTTGCTATTCATCATAGCTGCAAATCCGGCATTGTCTTCCAAAAAACCTGCTGCTACAGCTCCGGCATCTTTTGCCACTTTAATGCTTTGTTCAACCAGATCCGATCGCAACTTTGGTGTAATTGCGGCTGTTACGGGGTTGTATGTTTTTGCTTCGGCAAAAGTCTGCGGTCCAAGAAAGGAAACGTATTCCGGATTTTCAGGAGCCAGTTTTGCCAATTCTTCCGAGCGCTCCACCACCTTCTTTAAAGATGCTTCGTCAAACTCGTTAATGGTAGCTATTCCTAACTTTTTTCCAAATGCAGAAGCAACCGCCAACTGATGTTGGCTTACTCTTCCGCTCGTGCTTACAGAATTTCGCGCATAGCGAATGTTACCACTGTCGTTACCACTCAGGTTTATTTCGCATTCGTCTGCTTTTGAGTAGCTCAGTACTTTCTTCAGTAAAGCCTGGGCTTCGTCTTTGCTCATGATGGGCATGTTATCCTATGTTTCGTGCGGTGTTAATTACGTTTACTCCATTAAAGCGGGCGGTTGATGACCCGTGCGATACAGCATTGCTTTGTGGCGGCTGGCCCTTGCCATCGCCAAATGCACCTCCTAAGCGATAGTCATTTGCATCGGCTATGGCAGTGCATGAATTCCAAAACTCCTGCGAGTTTGCCTGATACGCTACATCTTTCAACATGCCGGCTATTTTTCCATTCTTGATTTCATAAAACAACTGGCCGCCAAACTGAAAGTTATACCGTTGCTGATCGATAGAAAAAGAACCATCACCAATAATATAGATTCCTTTCTCTACGTCTTTAATCAGATCGTTTATACTCTTGCCATCTTTACCGGGTTGCAACGATACGTTTGGCATGCGTTGAAACTGTACGCTACTCCAGTTATCGGCATAGCAGCAACCCTGCGATGCATTGAGTCCAAGAATGTGTGCCTGATCGCGAATGGTTTGATAGTTTACCAGAATACCATCTTTAATGATATCCCACTGGCCGCATTGCACACCCTCATCATCGTACCCCACGGCACCCAGCGAGCCAACCTGTGTTTTGTCGGCTACAATGTTTACAATCTTACTTCCGTAATTGAATTTTTTTGATTCCCATTTGTCTAAGGTAAGGAAGCTGGTTCCGGCAAAGTTGGCTTCATAACCCAGCACACGATCTAACTCAGTCGGGTGGCCTGTTGATTCATGAATAGTTAACCACAGGTGCGAAGGATCAAGAATCAAATCGTACTTACCTGCTTCAACTGATTTTGCTTTCAGTTTTTCTCCTGCTTGTGCGCCACCGGCTTTTGCATCTTCCAGCATATCGTAGCGACCCTTGTAAAGTGTAGTTACACTTTGGATTTTGTCTTGCGGACGAACATCTAAGTATTCGTACCCCATACCCATGGGCGCGCTTAATGAGTTGCGTGTTTCAAACTTTCCGGTTGTGGGATCGATTTTGGTAATGAAGAATGCCGGCCAAATCCGGTGTATGTCCTGATCAATATAGGAGCCATCGGTTGACGCAAAATATTTTTGCTCATTAACCATAAACAACAAAGAGGTTATATAGTTGGCTCCGCTCTGCATAGCCGCGCTGTTTACACCCAACAGCAAATCAACCTTTTCTTTCATCGGAACATCAAAGGCATTTTTTTGAATCGGTGCTTTCCAGTTTACTTCACCATATCCTTTTTGTGGTGCAAGGCGAACCGGTTCTGTTAACAACCGCGAGTTTTCTTTAGCAATGGCTACCGCAAGTTCCGCTGCTTTGGCGATGCTGTCGTTATCCAGTTTATCGGTTGCCGCAAACCCCCAGCTTCCATTGGCAATAACGCGAACCCCCAGGCCGTACGATTCGGTGTTTACAATGTTCTGCACTTTGTCTTCGCGGGTAACTACAAACTGGTTAAGATACCGGCCTATGCGCACATCGGTATAGGTGGCTCCTTTGCTTCGTGCTGCATTAAGAGCCACATCGGCCATGCGTTTCTTCAGCGCTACATCAACCGGCTCCAGTGCTTTAGCCGGATCTATTGGATTACCAATAACCGGAATGGCGGGAATCATAGATGCTGCTGCACCCATGCCCGTGAGGTAAATAAAATCTCTTCGTTTCAAGGTGGTGTTGGGTTTTAATTCACTACGGTATGACGAAACATTCCTTCAAAATGTTTACCCCAAATAACAGATTTTGATAATCGGTTCAAATAAATTGTCCGGTATCGAACGAGAAAAAAATAATTCTATCTATCTGGGTTAAATCAATATCCCCCAAAAAAGAAAAATCCTGACTTTGCAGCCAGGATTTCCTTATTCAAATGCATTACACTTACACTGCATCCGACAAACTGGAGAATGTAAAGTCGCGGACTTTCATAGCCGGAATCAGTGACCCTCCACCAAATCCGCCTACGCGCATCTGCTTACCTAACGTTTCCAGGTTGTTCAGCATAATAATCGGACTTTCGTTAAAGCGGAAGTTTTTAATCGGATGTTTAATCTTTCCGTTCTCGATATAGAAAGTTCCATCGCGGGTAAGACCTGTGTACAACAGGGTTTGCGGGTCAACAGCGCGTATGTACCAGAAGCGCGTTACCAACACGCCCTTCTTTGTGTCTTTAATCATATCTTCAATCGAAGCGCTTCCTCCTTCCATAATCCGGTTAGCCGGAAATGAGTTGGCCTCTGCTCCTTTTTGTTGTGCCCAGTATCTGTCGTAAATCAGGTTGGATACAACTCCATTCTTTAACAAATCCATTTTTTTACGGGCAAGGCCACCGCCTCCACCACCACCGCCACCAAAGAAGCCACCGCCACCTCCGCCTCCGGCCCAGGGAGCTACGGGTACATCTTCATTCCACGGATCGGTATAAATATTTACGCGCTCGTCTACAATCTTCTCTCCCAACTTAGTGCCACCACCTTTCTTCGACATAAAACTGCGGCCTTCATCTGCTGTGCGTGCATTAAACCCGCCAAACATCAGCCCGATTAAATCGGCTGCTGCATTGGGCTCAAGAATAACGGTGTATTTACCCGGTTCAATTGCCTTTGCGTTACGCGATTGCAATGCTTTCTCAATAGCAATCTGTGAAGCTTCGGCTGTATTAAGTTTGCTTACATCATTAAAATCGCGTGCTACCCAGCCCGAACCGGTACCATCGTTCGAGCGCATGGTTACCGTAAAGTTTACACCGGTAGCCTGATTGTAAGCAAACAATCCTTTGCTGTTCATCATGGCGTTAAATCCACGGCTATCTTCCAGGTATCCTGCTGCTGTTATATCCTTTTTGGTAGCGGGGCCAATGCTATCGGCTGCAGCCTGTGCACGATACTCTGGTGTAATTTTCGCGGTAGATTCAATAAACGTTTTTGATTCCGGTCCGTAGGTTTGCGACCCCAGTGGTTCCATAAACTCCGGATTCTCCGGTGCCAGTTTAGCAAGCTCTTCGGCACGCCTTACTACTTTTTCCAATGATGCATCATCAAACTCATTGATGGTAGCCGATCCGGATTTCTTACCAAAATAAACAGATACGGCTAATCCTACGTTGCTGTCTTCGCCTGCTGTTGATACGCTATTTCTTGCATAGCGAATGTTGCCGCCATCATTTCCATTGAGGCTTGCCTCTATGCCATCCGCTTTCGAAAACCCAATTACCTTGTCCAGGATTTTCTTTGCTTCTTCTCTTGAAAGTATTGCCATATTATTTTCGATTTACAATTTTAGAATTTCAATTTTTAGATTGTGCGGCCTGTGTTAATAACATTCACTCCGTTAAAGCGTGCTGTGGCCGATCCGTGCGATACTGAATTGGATTGACTCGGTTGTCCTTTTCCATCGCTAAAGGCTCCGTTCAACCGGTAATCACGTTCATCGCAAATAGCTACACACGAATTCCAGAATTCTTGTGTGTTGGCCTGGTATGCAACATCTTTTAACATGCCAGCAATCTTTCCGTTTTTAATTTCGAAGAAGAGCACCCCTCCAAACTGGAAGTTATACCGTTGCTGATCGATAGAGAACGATCCGTCTTTTACAATGTAAATTCCCTTATCAACGCCACTTATCATTTGCTCGGGTGTAAGTTGTTGCTTGCCGGGCTGCAACGATACGTTTGGCATGCGTTGAAACTGTACATCGCTCCAGCTTTGTGCATAACAGCATCCATGCGATTCTTTCTGACCCAGAATATTTACCTGATCGCGAATGGCCTGGTAGTTCACTAAAACGCCATCCTTTATCAAATCCCACTTTTTACATTTTACGCCTTCATCATCATAACCCACATTGCCCAGCGAACCCACTTGTGTTTTGTCGGCCACAAAGTTTACAATGTCGCTGCCAAACTTGAATTTCTTCGACTGCCATTTATCAAACGTAAGGAAGCTGGTTCCGGCATAGTTGGCTTCATAACCCAACACGCGATCTAACTCGGTAGGGTGGCCTACTGATTCGTGAATGGTGAGCCACATGTGTGAAGGCTCCAGTACTAAATCGTATTTACCGGCTTCTACCGATTTTGCTGCTATCATTTCTTTGGCCTGCTCGGCCGCCATAGTAGCGTCTTCTATTATATCGTACGATTTGTTATACAGAATAATGCCTCCCGGACCCTTGATTTTATCTTCTGCTTTTCCATCGAGGTATTCGTAGCCCATACCAACCGGTGCGCTAAAAGCCGAGCGCGATTTAAATGACCCTGATTGTCTGTCGACCATCGAAACATTGAAGCCCGGTTGAATACGGAACACATCCTGATCGATGTACGAACCTTCGGTGGATGCAAAATACTTTTGCTCATTAATTAAAAACATCTGGCTGTTAACAAAGCTTGCTCCTTTTTCCATGGCCTTGGCGTTGGCGGCCAGCAACAGATCTACCTTATCTTTTACAGGTACTTCAAATGCGTTTTTTACAATAGGGGTTCGCCAGCTTACTTCTCCATAAGCAGGATTAGCAGCCAGTTTTACCGGTTCTTTCTGAAATTTTGAATTGGCTTTCGCAATTGCAACTGCTTTTTCTGTTGCTTTCTTTATGCCTTCTGTAGTAACTACATTGGTTGCACCAAAGCCCCAAGTACCATTTGCAATTACACGCACACCTACACCAAACGATTCGGTATTGGCTACACCCTGCACCCGTCTTTCGCGTGTAGTTACAAATTGATTCAGGTATCTGCCTATGCGTACATCTGCATAGCTTGCGCCTAATGATTTAGCGGTGTTTAACGCTACATCGGCCAGTTGCTTTTTCTGTTGCACATCAAAAATGGGTGTTAGCAACTCGGCAATGTCCACCTCGCGGCCAAAGCCCGTAAACGGCAACATCATAGCGCCTGCACTTAACCCGGCTTTTTGAATAAAATCTCGTCTCTTCATAAGCTAATTTTCAATTTTGAATCCGGAATTATGAATTAAATTGTTCTTCCTGTGTTAATCACATTAACGCCATTAAATCGCGAAGTTGAACTTCCGTGCGATACTGCGCTTACCTGCGAAGGCTGGCCTTTGCCATCGAAGAAGGAACCAAACATGCGGTAATCTTTTTCATCGCAGATTTTTACACAGCTATTCCAGAACTCCTGTGTATTGGATTGATAGGCCACATCGTTAAGCATGCCGGCAATTTGTCCGTTCTTGATTTCGTAAAACACGGTACCCCCAAACTGAAAGTTGTAGCGTTGCTGGTCGATGGAATATGAACCTCTGCCCGCTATGTAAATTCCTTTCTCTACATCTTTTATCATCTGCGCGGCACTATACGGTTCTTTGCCCGGGGCTAATGAAACATTTGGCATTCGTTGAAATTGCACATCGCTCCATCCTTGTGCATAGCAACAACCGTGCGATTCGTTTTGACCTAACATGTGCACCTGATCGCGAATGGCCTGGAAGTTTACCAGAACTCCGTCTTTAATTAAATCCCAGCGCTTACATTTTACGCCTTCATCATCATAGCCAACCGCCCCTAAAGAACCGGGTTGAGTTTTATCGGCAAAGATGTTTACCTGTTTACTTCCGTAATTGAAATTACCTGACTTGAGTTTTTCTATAGAAGCAAAACTGGTACCGGCATAGTTGGCTTCGTATCCTAAAATACGATCCAGCTCCAGCGGGTGGCCTACCGATTCGTGAATAGTTAGCCCTAAATGATTAGGTTCTAGTACAAGATCATATTTACCGGGCTCTACCGATTTAGCCGAAATCATTTCTTTGGCTTGCCGTGCTGCGGTGGCTGCATCTTCCACCATATCATAACTATTACGATACAACACCATACCCATAGGAGTTTGCAGTTTGTCTTCTGCCTTAGGAATCATGTACTCATAACCCATTCCCATAGGGGCACTCATCGCATCGCGCGATTTGAACTTACCACTGGCCCTGTCGGTTACCGAAACCGTAAACGTTGGCCAGATGCGATGGATGTCCTGATCGATATATGAACCATCGGTTGATGCAAAGTATTTTTGTTCGTTAACCTGAAACAGATTTGAGTTTACAAACGTTGCCCCGTTCTGAAGCGCAGCTGCATTGGCAGCCAGCAGCAAATCTGCTTTTTCGGAAACCGGAATCTCAAATGCATTCTTTACAATCGGGGTATTCCATACTACCTCGCCATAGGCAGGTACTGCGGCCAGCTTAACAGGCTCTTTTTGAAATTTTGAATTTGCTTTCGCGATGGCCAATGCTCTTTCGGTGGCTTTCTTTATACCATCGGCCGTAACATCATTTGTAGCGGCAAAGCCCCAGGTTCCTTTAGCAATTACACGAATACCTACCCCAAACGATTCGGTGTTGGTTATACCCTGCACCCGCTTTTCTCGTGTGCTTATAAATTGATTCAGGTAGCGCCCAATGCGCACATCGGCATAAGTAGCACTTCCTGCTTTTGCTGTATTTAATGCTACATCGGCTAACGATTTTTTCTGAGCAACAGTTAATGGAACTTCTAATAACGCTTCAACAGAAACCGGATTGCCAAACAAACTGGTTGGTAACATTAACCCGCCCAGGCCTAGCCCCGAAAGTTGTACAAAATCTCTTCGCTTCACAATTCAATAAAGTTTAGTACTCAAGATTGAAAATTATAAAAAAGGAAAGCCAGGTGTATAAAAACTATGTGGGCTATTAAATTCAGGTTATCAACGGTAAAAGTAATTGAGTATCTGCCTAAATCATCAATGCAATCGGTTTAGCCGCATAAAAATTAAACAGCTGATCGCATTTGAAAAAAACCTAAGTACCTTGAGGAACTAAAAGCATTGTATGACTGGTCAAAGAATAGCCATAATAGGCGGTGGTAATCTGGGTACGGCTATTGCCGAAGGTTTATTAAAGAGTGGGTTCGCTACTCCGCAACAAATAACCATTACCCGTAGAAATATTGCGCGCTTACAACAGCTTAAAGATGTTGGTGTATCGGTAACCGACAATAATAAACAAGCCATTGAAACCAGTGATGTTATTATTGTAGCCTTAAAGCCTTACAATGTTAAAGAAGTGCTGGAGGGTTTGAAGAATTCATTTGATGCGAAAAAACATGTAGTGATTAGTGTGGTTACAGGCGTTTTTCTAAAAGATCTGTCCGCTATTTTAACTCATGATGTGCCTGTTTTTCGGGCTATGCCTAACACAGCTATTGCTATTCAGGAATCGGTTACGTGCTTGTGTTCGGTTAATGCCAGTAATGCGCAGGTAAATTATGTAACCGATTTGTTCAACCAGCTTGGCATTAGCATTTCCATTGATGAAAAACTGATGGATGCGGCAACCGTGTTGGGAGCGTGTGGCATTGCCTATGCCTTGCGTTTTATTCGCGCGGCCACACAAGGAGGTATCGAGATTGGTTTTGATGCTAAAACCGCCAGTCTGATTGCGGCACAAACCGTTAAAGGAGCTGCCGAATTATTGCTGAAGGGTAATCGCCACCCCGAAGAAGAAATTGATAAAGTAACCACACCAAAGGGTTGCACGATTGTGGGCTTAAATGAAATGGAACACCGGGGGTTCAGCTCTTCGCTTATACGGGGCATTGGGGCATCGTATAATAAGATTGGGTCTTAAAATCAAAATTCAAAGCCGGCCTGAAGCAAGGGAGAATAAATACTTCCAATTGCTTCGCCAATTTTGCGGTACTGTTTTTCCTGCAACGAAAAGCCCATTGCTAACTTTGTTTCTGGGTCAACAATCCAATATTCCTGCACCCCGAATTTTTCGTACAAGTCTTTTTTGACAATCAAATCATGATCTTTGTTTCCTGGCGATAAAATTTCCACAACCAGATCGGGCACACCCGAATAACGTCCTTCCACAATTTGATTGGGATTGGATTTTAAAATAACGGTAATATCGGGTTGTACCGCATTTCGCGATTTGTCTAATTTAACATCAAACGGGGCAATTATTACTTCTCCATTATGCCTGCCCTCAACATGTCCAGCCAGCGTTTTAGCTATTGCAAACAAAATCTTTTGATGAAATGAAGTTGGTGCCGGAGACATATATAAACGATTATCGATCAATTCAGCATGCGTGCCTTCGGGCAGCATATCAAATACTTCCATTAACGTGCGGGGAGGCTGTAAAAGCGTTTCCATTTTATTTCGATTTTAAGGTTTCACCCTGATGGATGTTTCTGCTGTAATCCCTTACGCAAAATACCACAGCCGGTTGTAAATAGCAATGGCTTCTAAAGCTTATTAATCGTTTGGTTAATCCGATCTTACGTTCATTAGAAATTACTGCCGATTTTTTAGAGAAGCAGGCAGTAGGCAATCGGCCATAAGCAGTAGTTCCCCCATTTGTCTGACGTCATTGGCTCTACTTCTTCCTTTATAACACTAACTCACCCTGGGTTTGTTTGGTGTATATTGCGTCATGTTCTCCTTTTCTTCTTCCTCCAAAATCATTATCACCTGCAGCAAACGGCTTGCTCCTTACTTAGAACAGGAAGTTATAGCGTTGGGCTTTACTCCCGAACGTACTTTTATTACTGGTGTGGAAATAAAAGGTACCGTTAACGACTGTATAAAGCTTAATTTAAATCTTCGCTGCGCCAGTCAGGTGTTGTACTCCCTTAAAGAATTCTATTGCAACGGCCCCGATAATTTATATGACGAACTGATCCGCTACCCGTGGGAAAACCTGCTAACACCCGAAGGCTATTTCTCAGTAACCAGTAACGCCACACACTTTACCGTTAACAACGATATGTTTGTAAACGTAAAGGTGAAAGACGCCATTGCCGACCGCATGCGCAGGGAAACTATGAAGCGACCCGACTCTGGTTCAGAACTTTCCGGAGCAGTATTTCATTTATATTGGAAAGAAGAACGCGCTGAAATTTTTCTTGATACATCCGGAGAAACACTGGCTAAACATGGCTATCGCAAAATTCCCGGCAAGGCGCCCATGCTTGAAGCGCTTGCTGCCTCTACCGTTATGGCTACAAAGTGGGATCGCAAATCACCATTTGTTAACCCTATGTGTGGATCGGGTACAGTAGCCATTGAAGCCGCCATGATGGCTACTAACCGCAGGCCGGGTTTATACCGGAAGAATTATTCATTTATGCACGTAACCGGTTACGATGCTTCTTTTTACTCGACCGAATTGAAAAAACTACAAGAACAAATTATTGATGTGTCTGGCTTGCGCATCATCGCTACCGATATTAGTGAGGATGCCATAAAAATTTCGAAAGTAAATGCCGGTATTGCCGGAGTGGAATCGGTAATAGAATTTACGAAGTGCGACTTTGAAGAAACGCCTGTACCTGAAACAGGTGGTGTGGTTTACTTCAATCCCGAATATGGCGAACGCCTTGGCGAAGTTTCAGCCTTAGAAGAAACGTATGCCCGCATGGGCGATTTCTTAAAAAAGAAATGCCAGGGGTATTATGGCTACATTTTTACAGGCAACCTCGATCTCGCTAAGAAAATCGGCTTAAAGGCTAGTCGAAGAATCGAATTCTATACAAGTAAAATTGATTGCAGGTTGTTGGAGTATGAACTTTATGGGGGAAGCAGAAGGGAACCAAAATAGTTTTTGTAATTTTAAGCAATGAGTTCTGTTGAAATAAAACGAAAACTTTTTGATTACATCCGGAATGCCGATAGCCGGAAGGTAAAAGCCATCTATACGATTGTTGAAAAGGAGATTGAAGAAGATGCTAATGTGTGGACCGATGGGTTTGTAAATGAACTAAGCCGCAGAGCCTCTGAAGTTGGAGCAGACCTTGCTAATTTAAAATCCTGGGAAGAGGTTAAGTCAAAAAGCAAAAAGCTTTCCAGAAAAAAATAAACAATGCCATACAAAATCCTTCTTCATCCTTTGGCTGAAAAAGAATTTTCAGAAGCACGTATTTGGTATGAAGAAAGGCTTTCGGGCCTGGGAGCCAGATTTGAGGAAAGAATAGATTTTATCTTCAGACTGTAAAAAAATCTCCCCTTCTCTTTCCTAAAAAGAGAAGGAGTTTCAGAGAGGTAAAAGTTAGCGCTTTTCCTTACCTGATCGTTTACAAAATTTTAGTGAAAGAAAAAACGATACTTATACTATCGTTTCACCACACCAGCAGAAATCCTAAAAAGAAATACAAAAGATGAAAACTGTTGCTCTTGTGTTGATGTTATTTTCGTTTTTCATATCTATGTCGCAACCCGTTTCCACTAAAGTAATAGCCCACCGCGGAGCCTGGAAAAATACCCACGTGCCCGAAAATTCTATCGCGGCTTTACACCATGCCATCAACTTAAAGTGTTATGGCAGCGAGTTTGATGTACATATGAGTGCTGATTCTGTTCCGTTTGTATTGCACGATCATTCCATACAAGACATTTACATCGAGAAAACAACGGCTGCTGAATTATCTAAAATAAAGCTAAGCAATGGTGAAGCGTTGCCTACACTAGAATCCTACCTGCTTGCCGGAAAGAATCAAACACAAACAAGACTGATTCTCGAAATCAAAACATCACAGGTAAGCAAAGCCCGTTCGCTTGCGTTAACTAAAAAATGCGTGGAGCTGGTAAACAAAACCGGTGTGGCTGCCATTACCGATTACATTGCATTCGATTTTGATGTATGCCTCGAAGTAAAAAAGTTAGCACCCAAGGCCCATGTGCAATATCTGACTGGCGACAAAACACCAGCACAAATAGAGGCTGCGGGGTTAGACGGATTTGATTACCACTTCAGTGTACTACAGAAAAATGAAAACTGGTTGGCCGATGCACATGCATTAAAGCTAAGCACCAATGCATGGACGGTAAATGATGTAGCGATTATGCAATGGTTGATTGATCGGAAAGTAGACATGATTACGACCAATGAGCCTGAAAAGCTGATTGAACTTCTAAAAAAATAATGAGCGTCCGGCACAAAGCCGGACGCAGTAAGGTTCTAATCTCTTCTCTGAAAATCTTTATCGCTTAGATTAAATCGCTTCATGGTCGCATCATAATCGGTATAGTTTGGTCTTCCAACCATATCGGCCGGAACAACCACTACTCTGAAAACCTGATTGGCAGTCCACTCATCATCTAAAAGAGAAAGCGGAAATGTGGCATCTAAAAAGATATTCACATCTACATCGGTAAAGTCATAATTGTATTGCATCAGACCTTCTTCAAAGAAAACCTGCTGAGGCAACAACCGCCAGATATCTTTTCCGTTTTCTGCGCCCCATAATGCATACACCAGGGTAACATCCGATGAGAGCACATTAAACCCATATGGCTCGAGGTGTGCATAGTTATTGGCCTCGGTAAAGTCCACTTCAATCTCAAATGCTTTAGACGCAATGATCTCTCCGTCTTCACCGGGAAATCCTTCGGGGCCCATCGGCCCTTCGCATGCTGCACCAAAAGCCAGAATCATTAAGAACATTAATTTTTTCATATCTGTAGTTTTTTTAAATGGAACCGTTTACCAACGTTGTGCCAAATCTTTAGACTTTATACGCGATATCGCCTGTTTGTGTGGCTATTGGCATAACTACCACCCGCCAAATTACACACACAGCCAAACGCATGATTTTGCCCGCTGGTATAAACCGCTTTGGTAAAGTGATCTAAGCCTTCGATCTTGCCTTACTAAATTATATTCTATGAATCGTCTCATTCCCCTCCTGCTTCTCTGTGTAGTCTCTGCATTCGCACAAGAACGGGTACTACCGGCAGAATCGGCCGTAACTTCAACTGCTCAGGTGACTATTAAAGGCAAGGCCGTGCCTTACAAAGTAACAGCCGGCACCCAGCCTGTGTGGAATGCTGAGGGCAAACCAAGCGCTGCCTTGTTCTATACTTACTACGAGCGCACCGATGTAAGTGACAAAAGCCGCAGACCATTAGTGATTTCATTCAATGGAGGCCCTGGCTCGGCTTCGGTATGGATGCACGTAGCTTATACCGGACCAAAAGTGTTAAACATAGACAGCGAAGGATATCCGGTACAGCCTTATGGCGTAAAAGACAATCCGCATTCTATTCTTGATGTAGCCGACATTGTGTACATCGATCCGGTAAACACGGGCTTCTCCCGCATCCTCGATCCTAAAGCTGAGAAGTCAACTTTCTTTGGTGTGAATGCTGATATTAAATACCTGGGCGACTGGCTCGATAACTTTGTTTCGCGTGTGGGCCGCTGGACTTCTCCAAAATATTTAATAGGAGAAAGTTATGGAACTACCCGTGTATCAGGTCTTGCGCTTGATCTACAGAACAACCATTGGATGTATCTGAATGGTGTGATTTTAGTATCGCCAACCGAATTAGGCATTAGACGTGATGGCCCCGTTAACGATGCGCTTTCGTTACCTTACTACACGGCTGCAGCGTGGTATCAAAAAGTATTGCCCAGCGATCTTCAGCAAAAAGACTTATTACAAGTACTGGACGAATCTGAGAAGTTTACCATAAATGAATTTATCCCCGCATTATCGCTGGGAGGGTTTATTGACGATGCCAAACGAAAAGAGATTGCTAAAAAAGTTGCGCGTTATTCCGGTCTTTCAGAAACAACGGTGTTGCATCACAATCTGGCTGTGCCTACAAATTATTTTTGGAAAGATTTGTTGCGCGATAAAGGATTGACCATTGGCCGGCTGGATTCACGTTACCTGGGTATTGATAAACAACAAGCTGGCAGCGGCCCCGATTATAATGCAGAGCTTACTTCATGGCTTCACTCATTCACACCTGCCATCAATTATTATCTGCGCGATGTATTAAAATACAAAACAGATTTGCAGTACAATATGTTTGGACCGGTACGCCCCTGGGATAATTCCAACGATCGCACCGGAGAAAACCTTCGGTTGGCTATGGCCGAAAATCCTTACCTGCATGTGATGATTCAATCCGGGTATTACGATGGCGCTACCACATACTTCGATGCGAAGTATTCGATGTGGCAACTTGATCCATCCGGCAAGATGAAAGACCGCTTACGGTTTGAAGGCTACCGCAGCGGGCACATGATGTACTTGCGGGCCGAAGATTTGGTTAGCTCGAACGATCATATTCGCGATTTCATTAAGAAGTCGACCGCAACAGGATCGGCTAAGTATTAACATAGTTGAGGCTGTCTCAAAAGTTCACAAAATGCGGAATGTCATTCCCGCCTCGTGCCGGAATTCCGGTTTAGCAGTTATTAACCGAGATCGCGGGACAAGCCCGCGATGACACAAGACTTTTGAGACAGCCTTAACTCAATTTGTTGATTGGTTGAGTTTCCCCTTCAAAAACTCAGCCGTATAGCTGCCCTTGGCTTTCTTAACCATGTCTTCAGGCGTTCCTTCAAAAAGCAATTTGCCGCCTTGCTTTTCTCCGCCTTCTGGTCCAAGATCAATTATCCAATCGGCACATTTAATGATCTCGAGGTTATGTTCAATCACTAACACCGAATGTCCCTGATCAACCAGTGCATTAATAGCTTTTAATAATTTAGAAATATCGTGAAAGTGCAAACCGGTAGTGGGCTCATCAAAAATGAAAAGAATATTGCCGGTTGTGTCTGAATTGTTCTTGCCCAGAAAAGAAGCCAGCTTAACCCGTTGCGCTTCGCCACCCGATAAGGAGTTTGAGGATTGACCGAGTTTTACGTACCCTAATCCTACTTCAAACAACGGAAGTATGCGTTCATAAACTGGTTTCTTGTCTTTAAAAAATTCCAATCCCTGCTCTACCGTCATGTCCAGCACATCGGCAATGGTTGCTCCATTGTGTTGTACTTCCAGTACTTCCTGCTTAAAGCGTTTACCTCCGCAGCTTTCACATTTCAGAAAGATGTCGGCCATAAACTGCATTTCAATTTTTATTTCACCTTCGCCTTCGCAGGTTTCGCAGCGGCCGCCTTCTACGTTAAATGAAAAGTGCGAAGGTTTATACCCACGTTGCTTGCTCAGGGGCTGATCGGCATAGAGATTCCGGATAGCATCATATGCCTTTACATAGCTGATCGGGTTTGAGCGCGATGATTTTCCAATCGGGTTTTGATCTACAAACTCTACTTGCGTTATTTTATTGATGTCGCCTTCCAGTCTGTCGTACTTGCCGGGCGTTTCTGCCACTGATCCGCTTACGCGGCCCAATGCCGGGTAAAGAATTTTCTTTATCAGCGTAGACTTGCCAGAACCACTTACGCCTGTTACCACCGTAAGTACACCCAGCGGAAATTTCACCGTAAGGTTTTTTAAATTGTTTTCACGCGCACCTGAAATCGTTACGGCATCTTTCCACTTTCTGCGGATTTTGGGAACAACTATTTTTTCCGTGCCATTTAAATAATCTACCGTATGTGATTTAACCTTGCCATTCAACTCATGTTGTGAGCCTTGAAAAATCAACTCGCCACCATGCGAGCCGGCATCCGGGCCTATATCGATAATCTGATCGGCCGCACGCATAATTTCTTCTTCGTGCTCAACCACAATTACCGTGTTGCCCATATCGCGCAGCGATTTTAATACCTCTACCATACGGGCAGTATCGCGCGGATGCAGACCAATGCTCGGTTCGTCCATAATATACATGGAGCCTACCAGCGCACTGCCCAATGAAGTAGCCAGTTTAATGCGCTGAAACTCTCCACCCGATAGTGTGGCGGTAACACGGTTGAGTGTTAAATAGCCTAACCCCACTTTATCCATATACTCTAACCGCGATTTGATTTCGGTAAGGATACGTTCCGATACTTTTTGTTCGTACGGTGGTAGTTTCAGATCGTCAAAAAACCGCAATGTTTCTTCTATGGGCATAAGCACCAAATCGGTAATAGACGTATCGGTAATTTTTACATACGCTGCATCTTTTCTCAGTTTTGTGCCCCTACAATCCGGGCAGGTTGTTCTCCCGCGGTAACGCGAAAGCATTACACGATACTGAATTTTATGCGTTTTGGATTCGAGATACTTAAAGAAGCTATTGATGCCATCAAAGTATTCGTTGCCTTGCCACAACAAGTCGCGCTGCTTTTGGGTTAACTCCGCGTAAGCGCGATGAATGGGAAAATCGAATTTGATTCCGTTCTTAATTAATGGCTTTGCCCACTCGCTCATCACTTCTCCGCGCCATGGGGCTATGGCTCCTTCGTAAACGGAAAGACTTTTGTCCGGAATTACCAGGTCTTCATCAATACCCAACACTCTTCCGAATCCTTCGCAGGTTGTACAGGCGCCATACGGATTATTGAAACTAAACAGGTTAACAGAGGGCTCGGTAAACGTAATGCCATCTAACTCAAAGCGATCGGAAAAATTATGCTTCTTGCTTTCTATGTAAACTATGCAATCTCCATGTCCTTCAAAAAATGCAGTTTGAACAGAATCGGAAAGGCGGAAGGTTAAGTCTTCATCGCTTGCATTTACAACTGCCCGGTCGATGAGGATTTCAACCTCTTGCAAATCAAGTTTTGGGTTGGGTTTCTTTTTAGCCTCACCCCTGCCCTTCTCCTTCGGGGGAGGAGTGTCAGCCTTGGGCTGACGGGGTGAGGCTAACTCCTCAATAAATTTCATTTCGCCATTTACCAGCACCCGGGCAAAGCCTTTGCTCAACAACAGATTTAGTTCATCGGCTAGTTTGCGGCCTTTGTTTACTTTAAGCGGACAAGCAACCATCACCCGCGTACCCTCCGGTTGTTTATTAATAAAATCAACCACATCGGTAATGGTATCGCGTTTTACTTCTTTACCGCTAACCGGTGAATACGTTTTGCCAACTCGGGCAAAGAGTAATTTCAGGTAATCGTAAATTTCTGTTGTAGTGCCTACGGTTGAACGGGGATTTCGTGTGTTTACTTTTTGTTCGATGGCAATAGCAGGCGATACGCCTTTGATATAATCCACCTCGGGCTTTTCCATGCGCCCCAGAAACTGGCGTGCATACGAACTTAAGCTTTCCACATACATGCGCTGGCCTTCGGCAAACAACGTATCGAAGGCTAGTGAAGATTTTCCCGAACCCGACAGGCCGGTAATAACCACCAATTTATTACGTGGTATGGCTACACTCAGGTTCTTGAGATTGTTAACCCGTGCCCGTTTAATAATGATATACTCTTTGGGGTCGAGATTGTCTAACCAGGAATCGGTGGGGGTTGGCTGCATGCGAAACCGCAAAATTAAAAAATCAATGAGGCTTGTCCTATTTACGTTCAAAGTTAGGGTTGGCCCTAAATAAAAAACCACCTGCAAGCAGATGGTTTTACAAGCATCGTTACTAACAATTTAATTATCAAAATCAGGATCGTAGCTGGCTTCTTTGCCCGAACCGCCACCGTCTTCATCAAAATCATTACTGTTATCAAATTCATCTTCGTTATCGGATGAGGACGAAGGTGAGCGCATGTCATCATCCTCGCTATCAAACTCCTGCCTTTCGCCCGACTCTACATCATAGCCACCATCGCTGTTTTTGGTGGCCGGAACCTTTACCAAATAAACAGAATCGTCTGTTTCAAGCGGAAACACAAAAATGGGCTCCCTCTTGGCATTGGTTATCCGGGTTATACTGCCTTCATATCCTGTAGGATATTGCTCTTTCATTAAGTCTCGAAGTTCTTCACTCAGATTCTCCAGACTTTTAATTACACGTTTCTTTGTTACTGCCATGGTTAAAAAAATCGAGGCCAAATAGCATAAGAAACCCATTAGAAGGCAAATTTTTTTTAATTTTTTTTGCTAATTACCGGAATCTTTCTACTTTTCATTTCTCAAACAATTCCATTTAACCCACATACTATCGAGCGAGACATCTACGTTACCTAAACGCAAAGCAGATGATTGACAGCAGATGCAGCGACAGCCAGTTGGTTTCGCTTTATCAAACCGGTAACGAAGAGGCGTTCGAGATGCTACTTCACAGACACAAGTCCCGTATTTATACGGCCATTTACATGATAGTGAAAGACCGCTATGAAGCAGAAGACCTGCTTCAGGATACCTTTATAAAGGCGGTTAATACTATTAAAGGTGGCCGGTATAACGAAGAGGGTAAGTTTTTACCCTGGATTAGTCGTATAGCCCACAACCTGGCCATAGACCGCTTCCGCAGAAACAAGCGCTATCCTGAGGTTGTGCTGGAAGACGGTAGCCGCGTATTCGACTCCATGCAATTTGCGGAAGAGTCGTACGAAGCCAAGCAACTAATGCGCGACACCAAATCCAGATTACGGGACCTGGTTAAAGAACTACCTGAAGAACAAAAGCAGGTACTGATTATGCGGCATTACCTGGAGATGAGTTTTCAGGAAATTGCAGACCGCACGGGGGTGAGCATTAACACAGCATTGGGGCGTATGCGGTATGCATTAATCAACTTAAGGAAGAAAATGATTAAAAACCATATTGCCTATGACAAAGACCTTTACCCAAAACGATCTGATCAGGTTTATATACCGCGAGACCTCGGAAGAGGAGACGAAGGAGATTAACAAAGCCCTTCTTTGCGATAGTAATCTGCAAGCGCAGTACAAGGAATTGAATGATGCGTATAAACAAGTGGACCAGGCTAAACTGGAACCCTCTGCCGCAAGCATTCAAAATATTTTGAACTATGCGCACGGTTTGCAGGAACATACCTGATTAAAAGTAAAAGACCTCCACTTGCGGAGGTCTTTCTTTTACTAACAGAGCCATAATGCTCTGGCTATAATTCCTGTATAAAAATATTCTTCCAGCGCACCTTTACTCCTCCGCCATCATGAATCTGCAAGGCTATTTTTCCTGTGCGCGAACCAATCTTTTCATCGGTTAGGGTAATCATCTGCTCACCATTTAGCCAAGTGGTTACTTCATTTCCCTTTACCACTACTTTCATGGTATTCCACTTGCCTTCTTTTAATGCTTTCTCTTTTTCGGCAGTCGGTTTAATCAGCCAGCCGCGACCGTACGATTCATAAATACCACCACTGTGACTGTTAAGCGGAGCCACCTCGGCCTGCCAGCCGCTTACGGTTGTGCCTTCAATCTGGCTATGGAAAAATACACCGCTATTGCCGTTGCTTTCCTGCTTAAACTCAAGCGTGAGTTCAAAATCCTTGTATTCCTTTTCGGTAGCGAAGTAGCCATATTGCTTATCGGGACCGCTTTCGCAAATCAACTCACCTTTATCTACATACCATTTTTCTGTTCCATAAACCTTCCAGCCGGTTAAGTCCTTACCATTAAAAATAGATTGCTTTTGAGCTTGCGCTGAAAACACAATCAGGCTAAGCACTGCAAAAACGAATTTTCTCATATAGATTGATTTTTTTGACGGTTTAAAATAGGGAAATAAAAACTGGTAAATTGCCGGACGCAAACTAAATTATAAATGAGACTTCTCATATTCCTATTCGTTGGTCTTTTAGCGCTTGGTCTTGCCTGTACTCCTAAACCTGTTGAAACCACGGTGCATCTACCGGGTGCCGAAAAAGAACCGCTACAACCTGAATCGTTACAGGGCGAATGGCACATGATTACACAGGTAGAGGGTGAGTGGATATTGTTTTATCCCTGCGATGCTGACAATACCTTTATTCAGCTTAAAGCCGATTCAATTATTATTGGTTGGGGACAGGATGCTACGGCCGGCAAAATTGAAAATTGGTCTACTGATGAAGAAGGCCTGACGCTGGCTGTAAATGATTCTTATGCGGTAAATACATACCGGGTAAATGCTGCCAAAGATTATACAGAATGGTGGTTGTGGGAAGATGCTGATGGGCCTTCACGATTCATTCATGCCAGTCAGAAATCCAACTACAAAGAGGTACGTCAACCTTGTAAGGAGTGCTGGGAGGATTGTGAAGAAGATCAATAGACACGCTATTAAAAATCTACCCGCGAATTCTTTCCGTTTTATTCGGTTTTATTTCTTTGCCGTGTGACTGTTTTAATCCTGCATCAGCATTTTAATACCCCGGCAAAAGGCGGAGCCATCCGGTCTTATTATCTCGCCACTGCACTTGCGGCCAAAGGTGTACGCGTTACCGTAATTACTGCGCATAACGAAAATACCTATAGAAGGGAAACGGTAGAGAATGTTGATGTACACTATTTACCCATTGCGTATAATAACCGGTTTGGATTTTTTGCCCGCAGTCAATCGTTTATAAAATATGTTACCGGTGCTGTTAAACTAGCCCGGCAATTTCAAGATGCAGATTATTGCTACGCTATTTCGGTGCCCCTAACCGTGGGCTTTGCTGCCATGTGGATAAAGATGCGTTACAAAATTCCTTATCTTTTTGAGGTGGGCGATTTATGGCCAGAGGCTCCTGTTCAATTAGGGTTCATCAACAATTTTGTGTTTGCTCAATCGCTTTATGCATTAGAGAAAAGGATTTATAAATCGGCTAATGCGGTTGTGGCCCTCTCGCCTGATATTAAATCAGCCATTGAAAAAAAAGTGCCGGGCAAAACTGTACACCTGATTCCCAACATGGCCGATTGTGATTTTTATAACCCGGAGCTTAAAGATTCATCTTTAGAAAATCGGTATGGAGTAGCCGGCAAACTGGTGGTGTCTTACATTGGGGCTATTGGAGTAGCCAATGGGTTAGATTCGTTTCTGGAATGTGTAAACGCATCGCGCAAAGCACAATTACCCGTTCACTTTTTTATGTGTGGCGATGGCGCTGAGTTAGATCGGTTAAAAAATCATGCACAAACTCTTAATCTGGTTAACCTTACTTTTCTTGATTTCAGAAACCGCGCTGGAGTTAAGGAATTGTTGAACATTACCGATGCCGTCTTTATAAGTTTTAAACAAGTACCGGTGTTGGAAACCGGCTCGCCCAACAAATATTTTGATGGGTTGGCAGCAGGCAAACTGATCATTATCAATTTTGGAGGCTGGATTAAAAAAGAGATTGAAGAAACCCAATGCGGATTTTACTACAACCCGCAACACCCTACTGATTTTGTAAAAAAACTTTCAGGCTATTTGTATGAAGGTGGATTATTGGAACGTGGGCAAGCTGCATCGCGTAAGTTGGGTGAGGAAATCTATTCGCGTAAGCTATTGTCTGAAACGTTTTGCTCTCTTTTTAAATAACGTTTCACAACAAGCCCTGGTCTTCCAGTTTCAATTTTAGTTTTTCGTGGTTAGCCCAGAATTTCCTTTCTACTTCCTGCAACAGCTTTTTAAATTCGGGCGAGGCTTCTACTTCGGTAAGCTCCGGCCCTTTATCCATAAACAGTATAATCCAGTACTGAATGTTGTCTTCCTGCGTAAATAGCCTGAGGTACTCAAGGGCTTTGGCGTTATCGTTCATCTGGCAATAGTAAACAGTCAAAGCCAGGTTTTTATAGGCCGTCTGGTCAGCCTCTGCATACAGCCTGTATCGTTCGTAAAAGCCTTTAGCTTTTTCTGTTTCACCTGCCAGTTCATACACACGGCCGATATTCAGGTTTTCATGTTCAAACACATCTAACTTCTGCGCTTCTCGGTAATGGTTAAATTTTTTATAGTAATAATATGCAGTATCATACTCCTGCAGGTAATAACTCACTTTGGCAACGTCCTGCAAGATATCAAACCGGTTGGTGTCTTTTTTGTATTCTGCCAGCAATAGCCTTTTTGTTTGATGCAGGTTGCCGTCCTTTGCATATAACACAAACGCACGCACATGTCGCGAGAAAGTATTGTCCGGATAATACTCCAGCGATTTATCAATATGTTTAAGCGCCTCTTCCACAAAACCGGTTTGTATAAGGGCATTGCCCAGTCGCAAATGAAAATAACTGATGGAAACAGAATCGCCAGAGTTGGCATTCCGTTTTAAGCCTTGCAATGCATACTCCAGGTATTTACCGGTATTAGGCAAATACATATAATAAAAATCAGCCAGCAGCCCTAAAACTTCTGTTGAGTTTGGGTTGTATTCCAGCGCCCGCTCCAGATAAGGCAATGCTTCCTTGTACTCCTTTCGAGTCAGGTAATACATTCCTTTCGTCATTAAACTCTCTGCCAGAGTAGCATCGTGCAACACCGCCTTATCCGCATAGGCACCAAGCTTATCTACATAGATTTTTTCGGCTTGAAACATATCTAAATAATAACAAACCATTCCCGCACAGGCATAGGCTAATGCAAACGTATTATCCTTCGAAATGGCTTCATCGAAAAACACCAGCGACTGCCTTAGGTTTGCTCCTCCGCCTCTTTTCAACAAGTCAACTCCTTTTAAAAAAGCATCGTAAGCTTCCAGATTTTGAGTGGGTCTTTTCTGAATCCGGTTTTTCTCTTCAGGAGTAATTACCGCGCGGATTTCTCCGGCAATGTCATTTGCTATTTCCCGTTGCAATGCAAAAATATCTACGGCCTCGCGCCTGTATTGCCGGCTCCACAAGTGCCGGTCTGTAGCTCCATCAATTAGTTGTATCGTTAATACTATCCGGTCTCCTATTTTTTGCCCGCTGCCTTCTACAAAATACGTAACATTCAGTTCGCTGGCCATCTCCGGAATGGTTTTGGCGCTGTTTCTGTATTGCTCTGCAGATGTTCGGCTAATTACCCGCAGGTCTTTTATCTTTTGAAGATTATTGAGGGTGGACTCCATCAGGCCGTTGATGATGTGCACATTGGTACTGTCGTTACTATCGTTTTTGAATGGCAACACTACAATAGATTTATCAACAACAGGCTCTTTTTCAGAGGGCCAATAGTTGTACACAAACCAGCCCAGTACAACTATTAATAACGCTGCAACCCCGATGATAACAAATGTGTTATTCCTTTCGCTGGATGGAGGCGGAGCAATTGGGAGAGATTCGGGTTCATTCGCGCGCTTGCCTGCCTCACCGGGCGGATATCCATAATATTCGCGGAAGCATTTAATAAAATATGACGTGCTGCTAAAACCAGTTTGATGTGCCACCTCCGAAACGTTGTGCGTTCCTTTGCGCAATAACTCCATACCGCGCTTTAACCGTGCCTGGCTGATAAGCTGGCTTACCGAAAGGTTAGTGGCCTTTTTCACTTTGCGCAGCAGGTTAGAGCGGCTCATATTCAGGGCATAGGCTAATTCCGAAACCCCAAACTGCTCGTTGGCAAGGTTCTTTTCAATTGTGGCCGTTAGCTGGCTAATGAATTCGGTATCCAATGGAAAATCGGGCATAGTCGATTTCGAAAGGCGAAATAACAAAAACCAGCCGAGAGTGATCGGCTCCTGTTTATTATTCCTACCATAATTTTTAGACGCTTTTATGTAGCGGTGCATCAAAAGTTATATCGATGCGCGAATTTTTATGCTGAATCCCGCAAAATTGACGGTTTTGTGTGCAAGGCTATTTAGCCACCAGGTGTAGGTTGCCGTTCCTTTGCTTCATAGAAAAACAAAAAACTTAACTCAAATCAAAAACCATGAAAACGCTTAACACCCCTGCCCTGCTATTACTGATCGTATTTATTGTTGCCGCATGCACCGCCAAAGAGGCCGGTAACAAAGATGCTACTGTAAAAGCCCCTGATGTGGATCTGCACACAGCTGTAATCTCCGAAAACATGGAGGCTGTAAAACAACATATTGCAGCAGGCAGCGACCTGAATATACCAGACCCATTTGGAGGCTCAAGCCCACTTATTAGCGCAACTGTTTTTGGAAAAACCGAAATGGCTAAAGTATTAATTGATGCCGGTGTAGATCTGAATTTTCAGAACACCGAAGGTTCAACAGCTTTGCATACGGCCGCTTTCTTTTGCAGACCGGAAATTGTAAAACTGTTGTTAGAAAAAAATGTGGACCAAACCATTAAAAACAAATACGGTGCTACCGCCTACGATAACGTAGCCTTGCCATTTGCACAAATGAAAGACGCTTATGATATGATTGGCAATGCGCTTGCCCCTATGGGACTTAAACTGGATTACATCCAAATTGAAAAGACAAGACCTGAGATTGCTGAGATGCTGAAATAAAACAGTAGGCAGTAATGCAGAAAGCAGTAGGCAGCCCTTGCCTACTGCAAACATTATATAACACTAAAAAAATGAGACGTTACGATATTGACTGGCTGCGGGTAATTGCCATTGGCCTGCTTCTGATTTACCATGTGGCTATTGGTTTTCAATCGTGGGGAGGCATGATCGGATTCATTCCCTCCACTAAACCCTGGGCTGCTTTATGGACACCCATGGCCATGCTGAATGTTTGGCGTATACCGCTTCTCTTTTTTGTGTCGGGCATGGGGGTATATTTTGCTATGCAGCAACGCACGTGGAAACAATTACTAACTGAGCGCACCTTACGCATTGCGTTGCCCTTTGTGTTTGGCATGTTTGCCATCGTTCCGCTGCACATCTTAGTGTGGCGCTATTACTATAACATGGAACCGCGTTATATATATGACCCAGGCCACCTTTGGTTTCTGGCCAACATCTTTATCTATGTGCTTGTACTGTCGCCTTTGTTTTTTTATCTGAAAAAACATGAAGGAAGTAAAGCAGTTCAACGTTTCAGAACTTTATTTAGCTCTCCTTTCGCGTTAGTGGTAGTGGCGCTTGTATTTATTGCCGAAGCCCTGATCATTAAACCCATACCGTATGAACTTTATGCTATGACAGGGCATGGGTTCTTCCTCGGGCTGCTTGCCTTCTTTTTCGGATTTTGCTTTGTGTTTAGTGGTGAGCGTTTCTGGCAAATGCTGATAACGTGGCGCTGGATGCTTCTGGTTATTGCCGTTGGCTTATTTGCTTTGCGGATGTATTACTTCGGCTTACAAACACCGGTGTATTTGATAGTGATCGAATCGCAGGCCTGGATATTTAGTGTATTGGCATTTGGACATAAACATCTTAACCGAAACAGAAAGGTTTTACAGTATCTAAGCCCGGCTGCCTATCCGGTTTATATCCTGCACATGTTCTTTCTTTTTCTGGGCTCGGTTATTGTGTTTCCATTAGAAATACCTGTTCAACTTCAGTTTGTGCTGGTGCTCTTGCTTACCCTTGGCGGATGTTTGTTATCGTACGAAATAATAAAACGAATAAAGTGGCTGCGAATATTTTTCGGTATGAAGCTGCGCGCTAATTCACCGTGATGTGTTCAGCGTAAATTGGATGGGTTCTGGTAAAAACGAAAATTTGGTTTAATCTTTGAATCCTATCCATTATACACGCAAACAATGCCATGAAAAACAACTCTGATTTCAATACCGGTTTACTCTTTATAACTTATCTTTTAATGGACTTAGACCATGAAATAAGCGAAACTGAGCTTCAATATCTTGATTCAGTAAGACAGGCGGCTGGTATAGACGAGTCCGAATTCAGGTTGTTCTATAATTCCGTGATTGGGAAAACCGAGCGCGAAATATACCAGATTGGGATGGCTGCCATTAACGAATGTTCCGAAAACGAAAAGGTTGACATTTTTGTTAAACTCTACGGTATGGCTGTTGCCGATAAAGTTTTACGCACCAAAGAAGTTCGATTTATTCTGTATGCCACGCGCATGGCCGATGTAAGTATGGAGCGCGTAATTGAAGTAGCTAAAGAAGCTGGCTTAACGGTGCAATAATCAAACTCCTTTCGCGCTACGTTTTAGCGCGAAAGGAGTATTTTTTTAACTAAGTACTTGCTCAGAAATTTTTCCGGTCTTTTTATTTTTCAGAATTACCTTCTTTGCACCATAGTGAGTAACCTCCTCTTTCACCAGATAATGATCAGCATCATACTCCTGCAGGTGTGCGTCTTTGCTTACACCAACTCTTCCGCGCCAGATGTCGAGTTTAACCGGCTCCCACTGTTTTGATTTGGCCGATTTATAGGCCGCATCTAACACTGCGTTTACCACATAGCCATCATAAAAGGTTTCTTTCGGCTGGGTTCCCTGCTCCATGGCATTAAACATATCCATAAACATGTGGTTATATCCCAACTCGTTTAATTCATCGCCTACCGGAAACAACCAGCCCTTATCACTTTCTGCTTTTTCTGCTACATAGTTGGCTGCTTTGCCTGTAGTAAACATTTCGAAACCGGTACGCAGAAAACTATTTACCCAAATTGTTCCTTCGGTGCCCATTACTTCATCGCGTAAATCCAATCCTCCACGAAACGTCCAGCTTACTTCAAACTGACCAATCGCTCCGTTCTCGTACTTCACCAAACCAATGGCATGATCTTCGGCATCAATAGGCTTAACCTGTGTATCGGCCCAGCACATTACTTCAACGGGTTTAATGTCTTTACCAATGTAGCTGCGGGTAATCTCCACACAATGGCAGCCCAAATCAAGAATACAACCACCACCGGCTTGTTCAATATCCCAAAACCAATCGCTGTGCGGGCCGGGGTGCGTTTCGCGCGACTTGGCCCAGAGTATTCTTCCCAGCGCCCCATTCTTTACACTTTCATGGGCTTTAATAAACTTTGGCGTGTACACTAAATCTTCCAGATAGCCATTGAAGATTCCCGCCTTCTCTACTGCTTGCAACATGCGCTTGGCTTCTTCGGCATTGCGGCCAAGGGGCTTGGTGGTGATTACAGCTTTCTTATGTTTGCAGCACAGGTTAACGGCTTCTTCGTGCAGGTTGTTGGGTAACGAGATACAAACCACTTCAACTTCGGGCCGGTTAATGGCTTCTTCCATTACTGTAGTTGAAAAGGGTACGTTATAATCTTTCGCAAATTTTTGTGCGCTTTCTTCTCTGCGCGAGTAGATGGTTACAATTTTATCTTTGCTTCTGTAGCCCTGAAGGGAGTCTGCATAAAAGCGGCCAATAAAGCCTGAGCCAAGCATTGCGATTTTCATATGAGGTGGTTTTGTGTTTTACTTGTTTTTGTTTCGTGCGTTTTTATCCTGGTCTGAGGGCAGGCCTGAATAAGCGAATGCCCCAAATTTAGGCAGCCTGAATTTCTTTCTTCTCCTTAAAGAATAAAATAAAATAGATTAACACGGCTACGGCAATGTAAACAGGAACCATCCAGATGGACTGCCATTGGTATGCCCCGTCAACCGAATAGTGGTCGGCTGTAAAGCCAGAAAATCGGGTGCCTATTACCATGCCTACTCCATACGTGGCAAATGTGAATAACCCCTGCGCGGCATTTTTTATTTTATCCCCTGCCTTCTTTTCGGTGTACATATAGCCTGTTACAAAAAAGAAGTCGTAACATATGCCGTGAAGAATTATACCTGCATATAACATCCAGATGCTTGAATCTATATTGCCATATGCAAAGAATACATAGCGCAAAATCCACGCTGTCATACCCAGCAGTAACATTTTCTTTACTCCAATCTGGTTAAACAAAAAAGGAATGGCGAGAATAAACACCGCTTCTGAAATCTGACCGAAGGTCATTTTAAAAGCTACATTGTTCATGCCGGTTTCATTTAAGAATACATTGGCAAAACCATAATAGAATGAAAGCGGAATGCAAACTAAAATAGCGGCAATAAAGAATATGAGATAGGGCTTGTCTTTAAACAGCACAAAGGCTTCGGTGCCCAATGCGCTTTCGCTCGTTTTACCTTTGGGTGGTGTGTTGGGTAACACAAAAGAAGAAAGGCCTAAGGCCAGCGATGCGATGGCTGCCATCTGAAAAGTTAACGCTGATTTATCTAATCCTAATGAACTGATTAAAACTCCTGCTATTATCCACCCCAATGTGCCAAACACCCGAATCCACGGAAACTGTTTTCCCGGGTCTGTCATTTGCCCAAACGCAATGCTGTTGCTTAATGCGATGGTGGGCATATACAGCAACGAATACACCAGAATAATCCAATAAAAAGTTGTGTTGTCGTTTACAACAGTTGCCAGATAAAGCAGCACAGCACCAATCAGGTGCAATACGCCCATAATTTTCTGAGCCGCAAAAAAACGGTCGGCAACCATGCCAACGAAGAAAGGCGAAATCATGGTGGCAATAGCCAGCGCACTATACGCTGCGCCTATCTGGGTTCCGGTTGCTCCTAAAAATTCAGACATGTATGTACCCATGGTAACATACCAGGCGCCCCAGATAAAATATTCCAGCAGCATCATTACCGATAACTTGGTGAACACAGCAGACTTCATACTTCTTTCTTTGAATTTAAACCGAAGTAAGATAAAAACGCTTCTGTAGAAACAGAAAAGCGGTGAGTGATTTTATGTAAGCGGACTAAGGCGCTACCGGCCGGTATTTCGATTCGTCAAAAATCTGTTTGGCGTTTTTGATGCGCATAAGATCGGGCAAAGAAACTTGCGGATTGCGGGCAGCATAACTGTTTACAATCTGCCAGCCAACCCATGTACCAATACGGCCCGGAGCCTGGTCGGCCACATCAAATGTTTTAGGCCGTTCGGCTATATATTTTTGTTTGGCTTGTGCGCCTGTAGCAAAAAACACTTCGTCTTCCACCAGCTTCTTCCAGATTACATCCTGGTTAGCACGCGCACCGGCAATTTCTTCTGCTGAATAGCCAATCAACACACTATCGGGCGCACAGGGCAACATGTGTTTGGCAAAGTAATACGCTTTGCCGTAGGTAATCATATCGGCCAATACAGTACGGTCTTGTAAATCGGTTTCGTTCAGGCGGCTGTCTATACCATACAGTAACATTACCGAAGGCACAATGAAACTTTTTTCGTAGCGCTGAAGCATATACTCATACATATTCGGCCGATACTTTGCGCCTTTACCCAGATAATAATCCAGCCCTACAACAATCAGCGTATCGGTTACAAACAGGTCTGTTTCTAAACCCGTAATTACGGTTTGAATTTTAGGTGGTTGAAAATCGGGATAATAATATTTTAATGTAACGAAGGCATTATTGAATTCTGCTTTCAGTTCGCTAAGATCGCCATACACCCTTTTGGTTTCAAGTAGCAGCGAATCGAAATGAGGATTGGAAAAACGGGCAAACAGTTCGTTGATAAAAACAGAATCATCGGGGTAGGCGGTGCGGCCAAACACAAAATCGCGTAACGTAGTATGGCGTGAGAAAAAATCAACCAGTTGCTGTCTGGTTGTAATGTTGGGAATCGAATCTTCTAACGACTCAAACTGAAGATTAACGGTTATCGCTTTTGTATCGGGAACAAAGGCACACTTCTCTTCTGTATTTTGCTTACAAGACCCCAGCAGAAAAATGCCTATACTCCATAAACACAACTTTTTAATCCCTTGCATAGCCAAAATTTGGTGGCGAAGATGGTGAGAATCTATGTGCTGGCAAAGACAGAATTGGTTTTACTAACCACATATTCGATTAATTGCAATTCTTAACCCTAATTGTGAATTTGTAGCACTATGTTTTCTCTGTGCAAAAGCAACCCAAACAACATAGTGTCCATTAGGTAATCCTTCTAAAATCTGCTTGGTTTCTTCTATGTCTACTTCAAGTAGACCCTGCTTCACAACTTTTGCTTGGCTTAAGTCAAAAACGACAAACTCATTTTTGCTCATAAAAGAATGAACCCTTGCAAAAGGTAAACGTAAGATTACAGCTTGCGTTGTAGGCATTAAAGGTAGAACAGCCCGAACTGATGGAAAAGCTCATTTTTTACTATAGTTTTAAAGCGGTTCTTCAACAACAAAAAGCAATGAATAAGAACCACCAATGCTCACAGATTCATTGCCAATCAGTACCTGGGTGCTAAAGATTCCGCTAATGAGATAATCTGTAACATACCGGGGAGGATTGACTCCATCATTGATGATCAAAAAGCTCCAAACGCTAATGCTGGTAAGAGTGCTGCTTGAAACATCAGGGGAAAATATATTAGTGTTTTCTGCAACTTGATATTCTACACCACAACGGTCTTTCAGCAAAAACGATGGCTGAAAGAAGTTAAAATCGGTTTGCATAAGTGAATCGGGTGTTAAAAGTGCACGTTGTTTATTCAGACTGGAGAACAGGTCGCTGCTGCGTTGCAGGGATTTCATTTTAAACTCAAAAAAATCATTTGATATGGTTTTTGTACATTTTCCATTTTCACACCCATAAATAGATTTTATTCTGTCATCATTAAAATCATAAAGCCTTCCTTGAAAGGAAAATTTGAAAAAACACTCGTTGCACGATGAAGTGCTTGTATCTAATGTAACCTCATCAACGGAACGTACAAAATCGCATGGATCGCGCACTTCCGGAGTATCTTCATCACACGAAGAAAAGAAGGCAACCGAAGCAAAAGCTAATGTATTGAAGCAAAATCTCAATATTAAAAGAGTTACTTTTTTACGCATAACCGTTGCAATTTTAGTCCGTCTTCACATACTGCGTACTGGTGCCATTGAGATAGACCACATAATGCCCATTGGGCAAGCCATCTAAAATCTGTTTGGTTTCTTCTATTCCCTCTTCAAGCTGGCCTTGCTTTACAACTTTATGGCTCCGTAATATTGAACAACAATGCATAAGAACCCCCAATGCTCTCAGATTTATTATCGATCAGCATTTGTGTGCTAAACGTTCCACTAATCAAATAACTGGTAGAATAACGGACAGGATTAACACCATCATCGACTATAAAAAAATTCCAGACGCTAATGCCGGTAACAGTACTGTGCGAAATATCTGGAAAAAAAATATTCGTATTTTTAGCAACTTGATACTCAACACCGCAACGATTCCTTAATAGAAAAGATGGTTGAAAAAAATTAAAATCGGTTAGCATCAATGAATCAGGAGTTAGAAGGGCGCGTTGTTCATTCAGGCTGGCGAACAGGTCGCTGCTGCGTTTCAGGGATTTAAACTTAAACTCAAAAAAGTCATTCCTATTGACTTGCAAGGATTCATTACCAAAGAATTCGGAAAATGTATTAATCCTATTGTCCTTAAAATCGTAGAGTCTTCCTTGAAATGATAATTTCAAAAAACACTCATTACATGCTGTGCTTACATCTAACGAAGCCTCTTCAGTTGATATTATAAAATCACATGGATCTCTTATCACCGGCATGTCTTCATTGCACGATGACAAGAAGGTAATCAAAATTAGAATACATAATTGAAACCAAAATAGTATCAATATCTTAGACATAATCGTTACCATTTAGTCCGTCTTCACATACTGCGTACTGGTGCCATTGATATACACCACATAATGGCCTTTTGGCAGCCCATCTAATATCTGCTTGCTGTCTTCCGCATCCTCAACCTGCCCTTCCTTTACAACCCTTGAATTAATTAAATCGAATACAAGGAGGGTATTATCTCCCCCCATAAAAGACGAACCCTTACAAAACGTAAAGGTAAGGTTACAACTGGCATTGTAAGCATTAAAGGTTGAACAGCCTGAACTGATGGAAAATATAGTTTTTCTTACAACCATAGTTTTAAAGCGGTTCTTCAACAACAAAAAGCAATGAATAAGAACCACCAATGCTCACAGATTCATTGCCAATCAGTACCTGGGTGCTAAAGATTCCGCTAATGAGGTAATCTGTAACATACCGGGGAGGATTGACTCCATCATTGATGATCAAAAAACTCCAAACGCTAATGCTGGTAAGAGTACTGCTTGAAACGTCAGGGGAAAATATATTAGTGTTTTTTGCAACTTGATATTCAACGCCACAGCGGTCTTTCAGCAAAAACGATGGCTGAAAGAAGTTAAAATCAGTTTGCATAAGTGAATCGGGTGTTAAAAGTGCACGTTGCTTATTTAAGCTTGAGAACAAGTCGCTGCTGCGTTGGAGGGATTTAAACTTAAACTCAAAAAAATCATTTTTATAAATCTTAAAGCATTTTCCCTCCTCCTCGCACCCAAACCAGGCTGCAAACCTTTCATCCTTAAAGTCATAAACCCTACCTTGAAATGAAAACTTAAAAAAGCATTCATTACAGGCAGTACTTATATCTAATGGAACCTCATCAACAGAACGTACAAAATCACAAGGGTCCCGTACCTCTGGTATATCTTCGTTGCATGAAGAAATGAGGGCAATTGAATTAAAAATTATTGCACTGAAACAAAACCTTAGTGTTGAAAGAGTTTTTTTTCGCATAACCGCTGCAATTTAGTCTGACTTCACATACTGCGTACTGGTGCCATTGATATACACCACATAATGGCCTTTTGGCAGCCCATCTAATATCTGCTTGCTGTCTTCCGCATCCTCAACCTGCCCTTCCTTTACAACCTTTGAATTAATTAAATCGAATACAAGGAAGGTATTATCTCCCCCCATAAAAGACGAACCCTTACAAAACGTAAAGGTAAGGTTGCAACTGGCATTGTAGGCATTAAAGGTGGAGCAACCCGAGCTGATGGAAAAGCTCATGTTCTTGCCGCCATTGCTGGTGCTATAGCTGGCGCTGCCCGATGTTTTTACCCACGTCCACGAGCTTAGGTACATTTCTACCAGGTTTGTTCCGCCCGGCACCATGTTAAATGAGTATAGCGGCCCGCTATTCAGGGTGCCGGTACAGTTCGGCAACACCTGCACTGATTTGATCTTGTAATTGGTGGTATTGCCGTTGCAGCCCGTGCGTAGATTGTAGGATATCTCGGAGGAACCAGTTTTAGTTTTAGCGGTTAATGTTATAGATGTGTTCGTGCTGCTAACTTTTGTAAAATATTCTTGATCGAAAAACCACCGTAGTTCGTCTAACTGAAGATAAGATGGCAATGCCTGCCCGTTGTTGGTTAGCGTAAGGGTAATATTCTGGCCTTGGTTTACCTGCGTGCCGCCTGAAATAGCGATGTTGGGAATGGCATCATAATACTCCTCATCGCCATCGCAGGCTGTGGTGCCAGCCCTTGGGAAATAGGAAGTTTCTACATACGGATACAGATCGAAGGTGAAAGCAAACCTGCCATCGTTTAACTTTATTACGGAATGCCCGGCACTCTGAAAGGCAACTGCTTTGGCATCGGCAAGACTACAAACCCGAATAAAATTCTGATCTCCAATAATTGTGGCGTTGGGGATAGAACCAAATGTGCCCTCATCGGAAGGAACACCCGTTGTAAGGCTTACTTTACCCTGAAGCAGGGCAGCCCGGGTATATTGATAACAATTGTAGTTGGGGCTGGTTGGTTTTGTATGCCGATATGTTCCAGGATCATTTTGACAGAATACTTTGACATCAACGTTTGTTGCACTTGTGGTTAAAATAAGTAACAACAAGAATACCGCATTTAGTAATTTGATGGGATTCATAGAATAAAGTTAACACAATTTAGATCGAAAACTATTTCAAATCGAACCCATTTAAGCACCATTCGTAACGGCATCAACCAATTGCAATTCTTAATGCTAATCCTGAATTTGCATCGTTAAATTTTCTCTGTGCAAAAACAACCCAAACACATTGCCGTAGCCGGTAACATTGGTTCTGGCAAAACTACATTAGCTGAAAAGTTATCGAAACATTATGGCTGGACTCCGCTATACGAATCGGTAGACCATAACCCATACCTGCGCGATTTTTATGATGATATGACGCGCTGGGCCTTTCATCTGCAGATTTATTTTTTGAACAGCCGCTTTAACCAGGTGCGGCAGATTCGCGAAAGCGATAAAACCATTATTCAAGACAGAACCATTTACGAAGATGCTCACATCTTTGCAGCTAACCTGCACAAGAGTGGCCACATTAACGATCGCGATTATCAAAGCTACCTCGATATCTTTAATTCGATGGTGAGTTTTGTAAACCCGCCCGATTTACTGATCTATTTAAAAGCGGATATCCCCAAGCTGGTGCAGCAAATTCAAAAACGCAACCGCGACTTTGAATTCAATATTAAGCTCGACTATCTGCGCACACTAAACGAGCACTACGAAAAATGGATTGGCGAATATAAAAATGGCAAGCTGCTGGTTGTAGATGTTAACAATCTGGATTTTGTAGAACGCATAGAAGATTTCTCATTTATTGTAAACAAGATTGAACTGGAATTGAATAGTTTGTTCAGTTAACCTCTTACAAAAAAGGGCAGCCGACTTTCGTCCGCTGCCCATCTATTGATTTAGTTTATCTTACTGCACCATAAACACGGCATTCGAAAAAATCATTTTACCGCTCTCCCAAAACGTACGGAACAACGGGTTATCAACTAAATAGATCACATTCCCTTGTCCTTTGGGTTCAACACCCATAACTAAACTGTTGCTCATCTTTTTGTTTATCCGATACCCGGCAAAGCCTTGTACTGGTTTAGCATTGCCTTTAATCACGCCTACATTCCAGCCATTTTGTAAATAGCCATAGCGCAATTCGTTCGTCTTTAAGGTGTAATAAAAGTCTTTCATACCAAATGCCAGCGGGTGCGATTTATCTAATGTTACTTTATAGATAGCTCCGGAAATACCATCTGATAATTGTTTGCGCTCTGCTTCTTCATACTTTGCCAGAATATTTTTTTCGCGGGCCTCTTTTTCTTTTTTCTCAGCCTCGGTTTTCTCGGCATCATTCGCAAATGCTTTTAGAGCAAAGCCTTTTTTCTCTGCAAATGAATTTAGCGCATTAGCTATAACAATTAACCGGCCACCGCCCGAAACCCATGAAGTGATACGCTCCAGGGTTCCTTCATCAAACATTCTGTACCGGCCTTCCGGAACAACCAGCACATCATATTTATTCAGATCAATACTTTGAAAATATTCTGTTCCAATTTGAGTAATAGGATAATGTAGTTGCTCTTCAAAAAAGTGCCAGATTTCGCCTGCACTTAACGATGACGTTTGTTCACCAAACAGTACCGCAACCTTTGGAGCTTTCAGATAGCCAACAGAAGAAGATCCAAAATCTTTACCTTTATCTACAAAACCTGTAGTGGTGGTGTAAATCTTTCTTTCTTTATCCGTAGCCAATTTCTTAATCAGGTTGTCAAAATCAGCAATACTCTCATTGTTTCTGCGCGTAACCAGTAATGTTCCCGGTTCAAAATTCTGGCCGGCTACCGAAAAGGCTTTTTCAGCTGCGCGCACTTTAATGTTCTTGTTTAGTAACTCTGCCAGAAACTCTACATCGCGCAAGCTTTCGTATTTAAAAATATAGGCATATGGTTTTGTCAGCGTGTTCGTGTTATCTACTGCTTTGGGTTGATAGGCCTTGCCGGGATTTACTCTTTCGTTAAGCGCGTAGCCCTTCAAATCATAATTATACATCAGATTCCAGGCGGTAATGTCGTACGTGGCCGAATCAGGGAGCTTGGAAACCGGTTCGAACAACGTGGTAATAAACCGCGACTTAGGTTGATAGATGTTGATCACAATATCATCGGTAGAAATGTTGGCATTGCCTGTGGTCTGGGTTTGGTAATCAAACCCTCTGGTTGCCTTGCCGGCTGAGGGATGGCCATACTTAATAGAATGACTGTTTAACCACTTCGTTAACGTGTTGATTTTATCCGCATTGTTGTCACCTTTAATCACATAGGTTTTGTAAGGAGATGCCGGGTTGTTCAGGTTTTCCTTCGAATACTTTTCAAACTCATCTACCACACGAGCGGCATTCAATGATGTAATTTCCACCGTTGATAGTCCGGATGTATGATGGTGTGTAAGTCTGTCCTTCAGTGTAAGCGGATCACCCTCGCGTGTGGTAATACTTAACCCGCCAAAGCCTCCACCGCCTTGTTCATACGTCATGCCAATGGCGCCACTGTAGGTGGGGTATGTATCGCCATAGCTGGGGTAGTATAAATCGAATGACTCTTTGGTGAAATACAACCAGCCTTGTTCATCGAAATATTTTGCATTGTTTTTTCCAATCATGGTCTGGAACTCGCGTTGCCATGGAGAAATTACTTCGTGGAAAGGTTCTACGGCCGGAGCGAAATAGTATGGGTTGTTATAGCCTTGCTCATGAAAATCAACATGCACATGTGGAAGCCATTCGTTATAGATTTTTATTCTTGCTCTTGATTCTTTTTGAGTTAGCCAGGCCCAGTCGCGATTCAGGTCAAATAAATAATGGTTTGCTCTTCCCCCGGGCCAGGGTTCGCGGTGTTCTTTGGCATCTCCACTGGAGTTGAACGGGGCATTGCCATATTGATTATAAAAGTTTGCATACCGATCGCGGCCATCGGGGTTAATACATGGATCCATAATCACCACGGTGTTTTTCAACCATTCTTTGGTTTTGGCATTGGCCGGGTTTACTAATTCATATAAGGTTTTCATAGAGGCTTCGAGCGAACTGGCCTCGTTGCCGTGCACGTTGTAGCTAAGCCACACAATAGCCACTTTGCCCGAAGGGCTGCCTTCCTGTACCCCGGCACGCTTCAAATTATCTTGCCGGATTTGTTCCAGGTTGGCAAAATTTTCGGGCGAAGCGATTACCGCATAGATAAGCGGACGCAACTCGTTGGTTTCGCCATACTGTGTTACTTTCACATTCGGTGAAAGTTCATCAACGTATTTAAAATACTCCACCACCCTGTGGTGGCGGCTAAAGCGGGAACCAAGTTCATAGCCCAGAAACTCATCGGGCGTTTGAATTTTGGTTTGAGCCGATACAATAACGGCAGAGAGGAGAAGTGCAAAAATCAGAATGCGTTTCATAAAATAGGTTTGGGTTGACTTTACCCCAATCTTTTCCAGAGGACAAGGGGGGTGGGTATTTTTAATTAAAGCAAGGTGTTAAAAATTCACGTCTGCTTCAACAATCTTTTTATTTGTGGTGTATGGTGTATAATGTGCTCTCTGAAAAAGCGCACCGTTTGTACCATGTTTAATTTGCCCACCACCGGATGTTTGTAAATTTTGCGCTTTAGTTGATCGTCAGAAATTCGATCCAGCAACTCTTTTAACTCCATGCGGGTTTTACTCCATGCGGTTAAAATCTCTGCTACATCGGCATAGGCCGCAGTGTGGTCTACCACCACTTTTGGTGCTTTGAATTTTAGCGGCAGGCGTTGCGAAAGTATAAGTACCCACATTTTTAGCGCCTCGGCTAAGCCGGTGTTGGGTTGTTCTTCAATAACCTGAATTTTCTTCTTCAGGTATTGAACCGATAGTTGCTCGGCCGTAATAAGATGAGCGAACACCTGGCTAAGCGACCACTTGCCCGGTGGGGATTGGTGGAGTTGGGCTGTAGTGGTGTTTTCGATTGCCCCGATAAGCTCCGCTGTCAGTTTTTCAAGCTTATTAAACTGTTTCCTTAATTCAACATTCATCTTAAAAGAAGTTTAGAATAACAAAGATGGCTTGTTCGCTCAGGTGTTTTTCGATACTTTTAAAAAACCTTACCTTAAACCAATATCACACATGAACACAAATTACGCAGGATTCTGGCTACGCTTTGTAGCAATTATTATTGATGGAATTATTATTGGTGTAGTTCAGTCTTTCGTTTTCGTTCCCATTCTTGCTGCTTTGGGACTGGGTTTTGCAAACTCAATGGATACGATGGACTTATCCGATCCAAATCAAGCCGCAGGCCTGATGGCCAGCATTTCGGCCATGATGGGCGGCTATTGGATTTTATCTATTACCATTTCCGTTCTGTATTCAACCTTTATGGAATCATCAAAATTACAGGCAACCGTTGGCAAATTAGCCCTTGGCCTGAAGGTTACAGATTTACAGGGAGGCAAGCTGGATTTTTCAAAAGCGTTGGTTCGAAACCTATGCAAAATCATTTCCAATTTTACTCTTCTGGTTGGTTATATCATGGCCGGGTTCACAGAAAAGAAACAAGCTCTTCATGATATGATTGCCAGTACTTTGGTGTTGAAGAAAGGCTAACTTCTTTCTTGTTACAACTTAAAAGCGTCAATCAGGTTGGCGCTTTTTTTATTGCCTTAAAAAAGAAACAGCCAATGGCTTTATGCTTATCGTAGCCGGCAAAAACCCAACGGCCTCTCCTTCGGCTTCAATGGCTACGCGTTCGGGTGCCGAAATTTCAATCTGGTTTGTTTCTGCATAGTAAATACCGGCATCCGTAACCTTGCGGGATTTTTTTATGGTTTGCAGATACCGCAAAAATTTTAGCAAGGGCAAATCAGCCGCTACAAAGAGATTAAACAACCCATCATCTTGCTTTGCATCGGGGGCCAGGTAAATTTTATTGCCAAACGATTTGCCGTTGGCTATGGCCAACACGCGCGCCTTCCCCTGCCAATTCCATGTTGAGGTTTTTAATTCTACTTGCTCTGGCTTGTGTGTAAAAAATGTTTTAAGAATCGATGTCAGATATCGCCCGTTTACACCTACCCAGGCGGGTGCCTTTTCCATTTGTTTAATAGTAGCCGGGCCCATACCCATACTGCACACGTTTATAAAATAACGCGTCATGTCTTGCGCGGCAAAATCTTTACATAAGATCAGTCCTACATCGGTAGGCTTGCCTCCACGCGCTATTATTTCAAGAATATCTTTTCCGTTTGTTGTTGCCCCAACTGCGCCCGCAAAATCATTACCTGAACCTAATGGAATTACGCCTAATGTAGTTTGTGTTTCCGTTCCCGCATCAAACACTCCATTCAATACCTGGTGTAGTGTACCATCGCCCCCGGCAGAAAGTATTACTTCAGTTTTATTTTGAGCGGCTTGCGCGGCCAGTTCGCGGGCATGACCCGCATATTTTGTTTCACGTACTTCCACCGCATGTTTTGATGCAAGCACCGGAAGAATGGTTTGATAAAAGAATTTTTTCTTTCTGGAGATGCCGTTAAGAATGATGGCTATTGTCAAGCTGACTCTTGATTAAAATTAAGCACATGCCTCCTTTTCCAGAAGATAGGTGGCAACACCTTTACTTACAATTTTTCTTAATCGCTGCCTTTGCATCGGGCAGGCCCATTTCATCGGCTCGTTTCAAGTCCAGGCAACCATCATAGTTGTTGTTCATCAGCAGTTTTACCAGTCCGCGTTGGTAAAACGTTTCCGGATCGCTGGGATAAAGTTCTATTGAAGCGGTGTAGTCTTCAATGGCCCCGGCATAATTTTCTTTTTCGGTTTTGCTCCAGGCCCGGTTATCATAATAGGTGGGGTTGGTGTCATCCAACTCCAGGGCTTTGGTATAATCGGCAATGGCTCCGTCATAATCCTCCATTGTGTGTTTTAATACTCCGCGCAGGTTAAACGTTTCGGGGTCTTCGCCATCTAATTCAATGGCTTTGTTATAATCGGCCAGCGCACCTTTCAAATCTTCTTTTGCTGTTTTGGCTAACGCACGATTTTCGTACTTAAAGGCATCTTTCGCGTCTAATCGTATGGCTTCATTATAGTCCGCTATAGCCTTATCAAAATTTGTTGTGTTGTAGTAGGCTACTCCACGGTAGTTATACAGGTTAGCGTCCGTCTTGTCTAATTCAATAGCTTTGGTATAATCATCAATAGCGCTTACAAATTCACCAAGCTCTGCTTTTACCAACCCGCGGTTAAAATATTTATCAGCATCGGGCGGGCCAAGCTCAAGTGCTTTTGAAAAATCGAAATAGGAAGCTTGTAAATCCTCTACATTGTAATACGCAAACCCTCTGTTTGTGTATGCATCGGCCAACCTCGGATTAAATTTTATGGCTTTGCTCAAATCCAGAATAGCGGCATCATCATCGCCCAGGTTAATTTTGGATTCGCCCCGGTAGTTTAAGGCTTCGGCATATGTGCTGTCTATTTCCAATGCAAAGTTAAAATCGCCAATAGCGCCATAGAAATCATTTAAGCCCATGTTTGCCCGGCCCCTTAACACAAAAGCTGCTTTGTTGCGTGAACTGGTTTCAATGATTTTTGAAAGTTCTGTTTTGGCTGCTGCAAAATTGCCGGCTTCTATTTTCTTGCGGGCTGCTTCCAATACATCGGGTTGAGCAAATCCGATCAACGGAAGTAAAACAAAAAGAAAAATCAGTTTTTTCATTGTGCGATTTTCTGAAGGGCAAGTTAGCAAGAATTCCTTTGCGGATTACAAATGCCCTTTAAACCACATACGCACGTAGTTCACATCAGGAGTAAAAGCTATGTTTTCTATGTGGTTCAAATTGCGCACGATCAGTTTAGCGGGTTATATGCTCCACCCTTTTCCTAATATCATAATCAAGACAAGCGCAATAAATACCGAAAGTGTGATAGCCTTTTTCATAAAACCAACTTTATACCCCTTTGATTGCCAAAAGTTGTGCCGGTTTAAACCTTTCACACAATTTTTTAACGGTGGTTTAATGTTTGTAGTAAATTGGATGCCTTAAATGACTTGGTTATGAAACGCGTTTTGATTTTTTGCCTCGGGTTGATGAGTGTGTCCGTTCTTGCTCAGGAAAAGCCATTGGATATGAAAATGGATTTTGAACAGTACGATCCGCCCTCAACATTAAAAGTAGAAGAGCACCGGTTGAGTCGAGCCAAGTTTCCGTTTATCGATATCCACAACCATCAGGGCAATATGAACACCAGCGACTTCAAAGACCTGATTGAGAAGATGGACAAGCTGAACATGGGGGTAATGATAAACCTGAGCGGCCGTGGCTTCAGAAGCAGTGGCGATCATCTGGAAAAATCGATCGAGAACATTAACAACCGGTACCCAACCCGGTTTGTGTTGTTTACCAATGTTGATTTTACAGATATCGATAACCCCGAGTGGGGCGCCCGAACAGTAAAACAATTGGAGGCAGATATTAAACGGGGAGCTAAAGGCTTAAAAATTTATAAGAGCCTGGGGCTTCATAGTAGAGACAGCAAAGGCAACAGAATTAGAATAAACGACCCCCGCATTGATCCGATATGGGCTAAGTGTGGTGAGTTAGGCGTGCCTGTATTAATTCATACAGCAGACCCTAAACCTTTTTGGGATCCTATTGACAATAACAATGAACGCTGGTTAGAATTAAAGACTCACCCTGGCCGTAGATATGACGAAACCTTTCCAAGCTGGGAGAGTCTGATTGCCGACCAGCACGATATATTCCGCAAGCACCCCAAAACCAATTTCATTAATGCACACCTGGGCTGGTATGGCAACGATTTGAAAAAACTTGGCGAACTGATGGATAAATACCCTAACATGCTTACCGAAATTGGTGCTGTAATTGCTGAGCTTGGCCGACAACCCCGTACAGCAAAAGCATTTTTGACTAAGTATCAGGATCGCGTATTATTTGGTAAAGACAGTTGGGTACCCGATGAATACGAAACCTATTTCCGTGTACTGGAATCAGAAGACGAATACTTTCCCTACCACAAACGCTACCACGCTTTCTGGCGCATGTACGGTATTGGTTTGCCCGATGAAATCCTGAAAAAGATTTACTATAAAAATGCGTTAAGGATTTTACCGAATATGGACAAAAGTCAATTTCCGAAGTAAGGTATGAACTTCCACACACGCAGATGGGTAAAGCCCGAAGACCTGAATCCAAACGGTACATTGTTTGGCGGAAAGCTGTTAAGCTGGATTGATGAGGAGGCTGTAATCTATGCCATGATTCAGTTAGACAACAAGCGTGTGGTTACTAAGTATATGTCCGAAATCAATTTTGTAAGCTCTGCCAAACAAGGCGATATTATTGAACTGGGTCTTTTGCCCACGCAATTCGGGCGAACCTCCATTACCCTGCAATGTGTGGTGCGCAACAAAATGACCCGCATGACCATTCTGGAAATCGATAAAATTACATTCGTAAATCTGGGTGCCGATGGCAAACCCGCTGCGCATGGTAAAACAAAAATAGAATACGTGAAAGACCGGCTTGAAGGTAAGATTGAAGGCGAACTGCCCGGGCAATAACGCTACAGCTACCGCATTTTTGTACTTCTTTTCAGCCGGCCACAGCCTGTTTCATCATCCGTATTTTTTTCATTTCAAAAACCTACCTTGCAGCATTAAGCTTTTACTATGATTAAAGACTATATCCAATCCAACCAGCAACGTTTTTTAGACGAGCTTTTTGATTTGCTGCGTATACCCTCGGTAAGTGCCGATAGCCGCCACAAAACCGATGTACGCAAAGCCGCTGAATATGTGATTCAAAAGTTAAAAGCAGCAGGTGCCGATAAGGCCGAGCTTTGCGAAACAGCCGGGCACCCCATTGTATATGGAGAAAAATTACTCAACGCTTCGTTGCCTACGGTGCTGGTATATGGTCATTACGATGTTCAACCACCCGATCCTTTGGATCTGTGGACATCGCCCCCGTTTGAGCCCGTAGTAAAAGATGAAAAAATTTATGCGCGAGGCTCGTGCGATGATAAGGGCCAGTTCTATATGCACATCAAAGCATTTGAGGCTATGATGAGGTTGAACCAGCTTACCTGCAACATAAAATTTATGATTGAAGGGGAAGAAGAAGTGGGTTCCGATAACCTGGGCACGTTCGTAAAAGAAAATCGCGATAAGCTGAAAGCCGATGTAATCTTGATTTCCGATACTTCTGTTATTTCGATGGACACGCCTTCCATAACTGTTGGCTTACGCGGATTGAGCTACATGGAGGTAGAGGTTACCGGCCCTAACCGCGATTTACATTCGGGCGTGTATGGCGGAGCCGTGGCAAACCCAATTAATGTACTCAGCAAAATGATTGCTTCGCTGCATGATGAGAACGGGCACATCACCATTCCTGGATTTTATGATAAAGTAGCCGAGTTAACAGCCAGCGAACGGGAAGCACTGAACAAAGCTCCGTTTAATCTGGACCAATACAAGCGGGAGCTTAGTATTGATGATATTCGGGGAGAGAAAGGCTACACAACATTAGAACGTACTGGTATAAGGCCCACATTAGATTGTAACGGAATTTGGGGTGGCTATACAGGCGAGGGCGCCAAAACGGTTTTGCCTTCTAAAGCATACGCTAAAATTTCAATGCGCTTAGTGCCACTTCAAAACAACCACGAAATAACCGAACTGTTTACCAAACATTTTGAATCGATCGCACCCAAATCCGTAAAGGTAAAAGTAACCGCATTGCATGGTGGCGAACCGGCCGTAACACCTACTGATTCAAAAGCGTATGCCGCAGCCAGCAAAGCGTTTGAAGAAGTGTGGGGAAAAACTCCGATACCTACGCGCGATGGCGGAAGTATTCCGATTGTTTCGTTATTCAAAAAAGAATTGGGGTTAGACACGGTGCTGATGGGCTTTGGTCTGGACAGCGATGCTATTCATTCGCCAAACGAGCACTACGGCATTAAAAACTTTTTGACAGGCATTGAAACCATTGTGGCGTTTTATAAGCATTACAAGGGCTAACAAGGCTTGTTAATTTGTTCTTAAATCAGGGGCCTGTGTGTGCAAACATACCCGCTCCTGAACCATCCTTATCCGGCATTCGTTACTTTTGCAGATTAATTTTTAATGGTATGAGGTTTTTACTTCTTTCATTCTTTTCTGTTCTGCTTTCTCTGGGTGTTTCTGCCCAAATTCTTACTCCGGCAAAATGGACCTACGCTTCTGTAACCGAAGCCAAAGTAGGCGATGAGGTTGAACTGATCTTTAAAGCTACTATCGATAAAGACTGGTATTTATACTCTTCTGAATTTCCCTGCGAAGACCCGATTAAAACTTCGTTTGGTTTAGTACCGCACAGCAGTTATCAATTAGCGGGGCCGTTGGTTCCGGTAAAACCTATTGATAAATACGATGATGTTTTTGACTGCGATGTAAAAATTTTTAAGGGCACTGCCGAGTTTAGGCAGAAGATAAAGATACTGGCAACTCCGCTCCGGTTAAGCGGTGAATCCGAATACCAGGTATGTACTGAAAAAACCGGTCAGTGTATCCCAGGCGGAGAAGATTTTTCTTTCAACATTAAAGTAAGCGGAAGCTCGACTACAACAACTCCTGAAAAACAAGAAGAAGACTCCAACAACGTTGCTGTTGTTCAGCCATTAGAAATTGTTTCTCCTGCCATTGAAGAAACTTCAGGCCCTGTGTTGGACCCTGCATTGGTACAAACCGGCACCGAAGAAAAATCGATCTGGGGTTTTATGCTCATTGCATTCATCGCTGGTCTTGCAGCCTTGCTTACGCCCTGTGTATTCCCGATGATTCCCATGACGGTGAGTTTCTTTACCGGTCGTGGCACAAAATTTCAGGCCATTATGTATGGCTTCTTTATCATTCTTATTTATTCGCTTATCGGTGCAGCGCTTGCTCCGTTAATGGGGCCTGAAACCGCTAACCATCTTTCTACTGAGTGGATTCCAAATCTAATTTTCTTTTTGGTCTTTATCATTTTCGGACTTTCCTTTTTGGGGTTGTTTGATATTACCTTGCCCGGATCATTAATCAACAAAGTAGATCAGCAAGCCGAAAAAGGCGGATTGATTGGTGTGTTCTTTATGGCTTTTACACTGGTACTGGTTTCGTTCAGTTGTACCGGCCCTATTGTGGGAAGTATTCTGGTATCATCTGCCGGTGGCGAGTTTTTGAAACCCATACTCGGCATGTTTGCGTTTGCTGCCGCTTTCGCGATTCCGTTTACGCTGTTTGCCATCTTTCCGGGCTGGTTAAAATCGTTGCCTAAATCGGGCGGCTGGCTCAATACAGTAAAAGTGGTATTGGGCTTTGTTGAAATTGCACTTGCCTTTAAGTTTTTAAGCATTGCCGATCAGTCTTTTCATTGGGGAATTCTCGATCGCGATATCAACATCGCCATCTGGGTTGTGATTGCCGTGTTGATTGGGGTTTACCTGATGAAGGGCTTCCGTATGCCGGGCGATACGGGTAAAGATGCTGAAGACAAAACCGTAAGTGTATTCCGGCTTTCGCTCGCTATGATCATGTTTGTATTTGCCGTGTACCTGATACCCGGTATGTGGGGCGCACCGCTAAAAGCATTGGCTGGTTATCTACCACCCATGTACACACACGATTTTAACGTGTTGAGTTCATCCGAAAAAACCAACACGATTTGTGATGATCCTAAATATGCCGACTTCCTCCACCTGCCGCACGGCTTAAACGGATACTTCGATTACGAGCAAGCCATTGCCTGCGCACGTCAGCAAAACAAACCGCTGTTTATCGATTTCACCGGGCACGGTTGTACCAACTGCCGCGAGATGGAAGCCAACGTGTGGAGCAGTCCGCAGGTGTTGCAACGCCTGCGCGATGATTATGTGGTTGTTGCCTTGTATGTAGATGATAAAACCGAACTGCCCGAAAGCGAATGGTACACATCATCGTACGATAACAAAGTGAAGAAAACCATCGGTAAACAAAATGCCGATTTGCAGATAACCCGCCTCAACAACAATGCACAACCGTTTTATGTATTGGTAGGTAAAGATGAGCGCGTGCTGGTAACGCCTTACGGATATAACTTAGATGCCGATAAATTTGCTGCTTTTCTGGATGAGGGCAAGAAGAAGTATAAGGAATTATATCCCTGATTGTTATATTTGGAACTTGTAAGGGATAACACCCATTTTTTAAACTTAACTTGTGGCTTCGGCCCTATTTTTTAAGTAATGAGTTTACTCCACAACACCTGGTTTAAGCGGACAGTTATTGCCGTATGCACCGTTGCGCTGGCAGTGGGTTTGTTTTTCCTGATTGATAGCAAGACATCGTGGTTTACCCAACAAGGCGATTACGCTGCTGAGGTTGATTCCGTTCAGCATGTGGAACGCGAAATAATATTACCTGTGTTTATGCACGGTATGGTGGTTAACGATTTACACGTGGTGGAAGATGATGTTAAAAAGAACCAGCGTTTTACCGATTTACTCAATGGATACTATGTTTCACCGGCAATTAAGCAGCAACTTAACTTGCTGCCGCGCTCGGTTTACGATTTTCGTAAAATTTCTGCTCACAAAAAGTACACACTCCTGGTTGAGCATGATTCATTGAAAACTATAAAAGCATTGGTTTACGAACCCAATGCTATCGACTATGTGGTTTTCCATTTGAAAGATTCACTATTAGTGGAAGTCTGTCAACGTAAAGTAGACACCCTGCAGCGCAGCGTGGCCGGGCGCATCGAATCAACACTTTCTCATACTATAGAAGCTATGAGTATTTCGCACGATCTTACCAATAAGTTCGTAGACATCTTTGCCTGGCAAGTAGATTTTCAACGATTACAAAAAGGCGATCAGTTTAAACTTATCTATGAAGAAAACCTGGTGGAAGAAAAACCCGTTGGTATTGGTCGCATTCTGGGTGTTTACTTTGAACACTCAGGCAATGGTTATTATGCTTTTCCGTTCGATCAGGGCGATGGTCTGGATTATTTCGATGAAGAGGGCAATAGTTTACGAAAAGCCCTGCTCAAGTATCCTATAGAGTTTACACGCATTAGTTCGCGGTATTCCAAAAACCGATTTCATCCGGTAGTAAAAGTATTCAGGCCACATTTGGGTACCGACTTTGCCGCTCCTACCGGAACACCTATACGTTCGGTGGGCGATGGAATTGTAGAAGAGGCACAATACAAAACCAACAACGGTAATTATGTAAAGGTGCGGCATAACGGTACCTATACAACCGGCTATTTGCACATGTCTAAGATTGCCACTGGTATTACCCCCGGCACACGCGTTAGGCAGGGGCAAACAATAGGTTACGTAGGCAGCACCGGGTTGGCAACAGGCCCGCATGTGTGTTATCGGTTTTGGAAAAATGGTGTACAAGTAGATGCGCTTACGGTAGAGCTTCCCCCTTCGCAACCTGTAAAAACCGATTATTTTTCTGACTTCGAAAAAATAAAAACCAATCTTATTCAACAACTTCAACTTATCCCCTTTCCGGCAAAAGAAATTCTGCCTGAAGTAGCTATGCGTTAATGTGTGATTAAATCACACAATTTTTCTTTTCTTTTTTTGTTTCTGAAGTAACTTACCATCAAAATCCTTTCGGGCATGAGGTTGTGGGTATTCTTCGGATTTGTTTTCTGTTTTACACTTACCGGTTATTCGCAAAAGGTTGGTCTGGTGCTTAGTGGCGGAGCCGCCAAGGGCATTGCGCACGTAGGTGTTCTAAAGGCCCTTGAAGAAAATGAGATTCCGATTGATTACATAACCGGAACTTCTATGGGCGGCATTGTGGGTGGGTGTTATGCTGCCGGCATGAGTCCCGCACAAATTGAAGAGATCGTGCTCTCGAAAGAATTTTTGCACTGGGTTAATGGAAAACTAGAAGACAACTTTAACTATTATTTTACACGCGATGATGTTGATGCCAGTTTTCTCCGGCTCAACCTGTCGCTCGATTCTTCATTTTCTATTTTAATTAATACCAGCCTGGCCAGCGATGTGTCGCTCAATTTTGCTTTAGCCGAAAAACTTTCGCAACCATCTGCCATTGCCGGTAATAACTTCGACAGCCTCTTTGTTCCGCTTCGGGTAATTGCGTCCGATATTTTTACACAAACTGCAATTAGTTTAGGAAGCGGGGCTTTAAGCGATGCTGTTCGCGCCACGCAAACGGTCCCCTTTTTCTATAACCCTATTCGTATTGAGGGTAAATATCTTTTTGATGGTGGTGTTTATAACAACTTTCCGGTTGATGTAATGGAGAAAACATTTAAGCCCGATGTTATTATTGGAAGCAATGTGTCATCAAAAGTTTTTGAAGAGTATCCCTTTGATCAGGACGATAAACTGGTTGCGCGCTCATTACTTTACATGCTGCTGGATAAATCCGATCCTTCTGATATTCCGGCTGGCGGGGTTTATATTCAACCCGATCTTACTGGTTATACCTCATTTGATTTTGCCAAAGCACGCGCCCTTATCGATAGTGGTTATAATCAAACCATGCGTCAACTGGCAGAAATTAAATCCAAAATTAGTACGCGTATTACGTGCGATGACGTTGCTGCGGCACGAAATGAATTTAATAGTAAAAGTGCTCCTTTTTTAATAGACCATATTGTGTTTGATGGATTCAATTCAAAACAGCAGCAATACATTAACCGGTTTTTTAAAAGTGGAAAACGCCCGCTTACGTTTACCGAAGTAAAATCTGGTTTCTACCGCCTGGTGTCTGAAGATTATTTCAGAAATCTCTATCCCGGGTTTTCATTTAACGAAGACAAGCACAACTTTAACTTCAAGCTTTCCAGAAGGCAACAAAATAATTTCCCTTTGGATTTTGGTGGTGCCATTGGCACCCGGGGAATCAGCCACATTTACCTGGGCCTGAACTACTATCATTTTAACCGCACCCTTACCCATGGCAACTTAAATTTTTATCTTGGTAATTTTTATAAATCCGTGCAGCTTAAAGCGCGTATTGATATCCCCAACCGGGGTATTTATTACCTGGAGCCTTATGCCACTGTAAACAACTGGGATTTTCTACAGGGCCGCGATCTTTTCAAGCGTACCACACACCCCACCGCACTGGCCCGTATTGATAGAAAAGTAGGTGTTGATTTTGCAATCCCCTTTGGCAAAAATTATAAACTGATACTGGGTGGTGCTTACCTGAACAACCGGGATCAGTATCTTAATGGTTCTGTCTTAACTTCATCAGACACGGCTGATATTCTTCGCCTAAATGGATTGCGCACAGAAATAAGTGTTTCCTCTAACACACTTAATCGCAAACAATATGCTTCTGCCGGGCGCAATTTTGCGCTATCGTTAAACTGGTTTGGCGTAACCGAAAAGTTGATTCCCGGAAGCACCTCGCTTCTTACCGAAGTACAATCTAATCCACACAATTGGTTGCGCGCTCGCATTACGATGGAACAATATTTTAAAAAAGGTTTTTATAGTTCAGGCTATCTGCTTGATGGTGTTTTGTCTAATCAGCCTGCGTTTAGTAATTATCAGGGTTCTATAATTTATGCCCCCGGGTTTAATCCCATTCAGGATAGCCGCAAGCTGCTGCTCGAAAACTTCAGAGCATACAATTATGTGGCCGGTGGTTGGCGCAATGTCTTTACCGTACGCAAAAGTCTGGACTTCCGGCTGGAGGGATACCTCTTTAAACCCTTTGAAGCATTAATGCCCGGACCAAATCAGGAAGTTCGTTTTAACCGCGATCTTACTAAAATTTATTTTGCTGCTACTGCCGGTTGGGTGCTGCACTCTTCTGTTGGCCCTATAAGCCTGAGCGTTAATTATTATGACGATACCCAGAATGAATTAGGCGTTTTACTACATGTAGGGTTTTTGCTCTTCAATAAAACATCAATGGATTAATCTTCACCCGGTTGCATTATTGGTTGCCAACCCGGGGTATCCGGAATCATGTAATTATTTTATGCTTTTTTAATTTTTAGCTATGTTTATACTTCGATTCCAATACCCATTTGGGAAACCTATGACCAAGCGATTTCTTTTAGTTTTTTCAATTACTGTATCCTCTTTAACTGCCTTTACCCAGTCTGTTCAGTGGGCCTCAAAGGTTTTAGATGTCTCAAGCCAACTTACACCCGTGCAATATTCGGCTCAACAAGCGCTGGGTAAACCTAACGTGCTTCCGGCTGGCGGGCAAAACCCGGGCGCCTGGACACCCGACAAACCCAAACGCAGTGAGTTTATAAAGCTTGGTTACGATAAGCCAATGCAAATTCAACAGATAGCCATTGCAGAATCTTATAACCCGGGTGCGCTTTACAAAGTATTTGTATATGACGAGGCTGGCCGCGAGTATCCGGTTAATACATTCAGCCCAATGGCCGTGCCTTTGCAGGGTCGTATGCTGAATGTGTTTTTTAAAACAGAATACAAGGTAGCGGCTGTTAAACTAGAGTTTGACGGAAGCGCATTGCCCGATTACTTCTCTCTTGATGCTGTTGCTATTTCCGATTCAAACATTCCCATAATTGCAGACATTAATCTGCCTGAACTATTGAGCAAAGGGTTGGTGGTAGAACGCCTCGATAACAATGTAAACAGCGACTTCAGTGAGTATAATCCGTTGCTTTCGCCTGATGGCAAAACGCTTTACTTCAGTCGTAAAAACCACCCCGAAAATGCCGGTGGTACCAGCGACAAAGAAGATATCTGGTACTCTGAGTTGGGCGCTGATGGTAAATGGTCGCTGGCTAAAAACATGGGCCCGCAGTTCAACAACAATCAACCCAATTTTGTAAATACGGTAGCGGCTACCCCAGATGGTAAGTCGGTCGTATTGCTGCTGGGAAATAAATATCTTGATAAAGGCAAAATGGTTGCGGGTGTTTCGGTAAGCACCAATGTGGGCGGAACGTGGAGCGATCCAAAACCACTTGAAATTGAAAACGATTACAACTACAACGAAAAAGCAAACTACTTTTTAGCGAATACACGAAAAGCGTTGTTAATGTCGGTTGAGCGCGAAGACTCTGAAGGTGGGCGCGATTTATATGTAAGTTTTGAAAAAGAAGATGGTAAGTGGACCGAGCCGCTTAACCTTGGCAAAACCATTAACACAGCAGGCGAAGAGTCGGCTCCGTTTCTCGCATCGGATGATAAGTCTCTTTACTTTTCTTCGAATGGATTTAGTGGTTATGGCGGTAGTGATGTATACATGTCAAAGCGATTGGATGATACCTGGACTAACTGGTCGGCACCCGAAAACCTGGGGCCTGATATTAACACTAAACTTGATGATCTGTTTTTTAATATTCCTTCAACCAGCGAGTTTGCCTATTACTCGCGCGGTGTAACGGTTGATAACTCCGATATCTTTAGAGTAAAGATGCCGATGTTTATGACGCCCGATCCGATTGTAATTGTTAAAGGCAAATTGATTGACGCTAAAACCGGTGAGCCCATTGGAGCAAAAATTATTTACGAGCGCCTGCCCGATGGAAAAGAAGTAGGCGTAACCTACTCCGATCCTAAAACCGGAGAATACGAAATTCATTTACCGGGAGGACATTTATATGGTTTCCGTGCAGAGGCGGATGGTCATATTTCAGAAAACCAGAATCTGGATTTGCGTGGCTTTACCAAAGATGGTGAGTTAGCTAACAAAGACATTACGCTTGCACCAATTGAAGTGGCAGTAGTTGATGTAAACACAACCATTACACTGAATAACATCTTCTTTGATTTCGATAAAGCACAGCTAAAGGCCGAGTCTTTCCCTGAGCTTAATCGTATTGCAGCATTAATGAAAGAAAAGAGCGCTATGCAGGTAGAAATTGCCGGGCATACCGATCCTGTAGGAACAGAAGCATATAACTTAGGCCTGTCTGAACGAAGAGCGAAAGCGGTAAGTTCGTATCTTGTAAAACAAGGAGTTGATTCGGACCGCATCACCACTGTGTTTTTTGGTGAAAGCAAGCCTGTAGACACTACACAAACCCGTGAAGGAAACAGAAAGAACAGAAGGGTTGAATTCAAAATCCTAAAACTATAATAAATGAAGGTTCTGTTTTTAGTATTATTCTCCTGCTTTGCTTCTGCCGTATTTGCTCAGGTTGATACGTTGATCTATGCGCACGGTAATATTACGAGCGCTGCTACTAAAGAACCGGTAGTGGCCCGTATCTCGTATCAGAGTTTGCCCTATGGTAGCAAGGTGGGTTTCTTTTCCGGAAGCTCGTTTTCGTTTCCGTTGTTCGATAATGAAAAGTATTCCATTACGGTAGAGGCATCGGGATATGCACCCTCCAAATATATTCTCGACCCGGCTGAAGCTAATGACGAGAGAAAAGTTTTGCGCAACATCGAGTTAAATTTACCCTCGGGCGCATCGAATAATGCAGAAAGCTCTCATACCGTAGGTAAAGTAATGCGTCTTAATAATCTGAATTTTGATGCTGGCCGGTCTGTAATCTCATCTTCTTCGTTTAGTGAACTGGATGAAGTTGTTTTGATGTTGAAAAAAAATCCCCGAATGGTTATCCAGTTAGAGGGCCATACAGACACACGCGGAAATGCTAATGCCAACCTGGCGTTGTCAGAAGAACGGGTTAAAGCAGTTAAGTCTTATCTGGCATCAAAGGGTGGAAGCAAAAGTAGGATTAAAACAAAAGCGTTTGGTGGCTCAATGCCGATTAGCCGCGAAGACACCGAGGCTTCTCATGCTTTAAACCGCAGAGTTGAGTTACGGATTCTGGATAATTAACGCGATGCCAGTGTAGCACGAATGTACTTTGCAAAGGGCCTGATCAGGTCCTTTTTCGTTTCATCGTTAATTGAACTGTTCGATATTGCTGCAATTAAAATAGTCGCAAACTCAGACGTGCGCGGAGAATCATAAACCCGTATGGCTTCGCCAAGACGAAGTGCACAGGTTTCATATTGTTGACTATTAAATGCTACTATAGCCTGATTAAACAACAATAAACCCGATAGCTGATTGGCTTGAATAATCTGATACAAATTCAGGTTAAATTGATAGTGCAACCTTTCTGAGTTATTGGATTGCAATTGGTTTTCCTTATAGGAAGAAATTCGTTTTTCAATTTGTTGAGCCGAGGTTACAAATCCATTAAGCCTGTCGGTAGGTTCCAGCAAAACCATACCCTTGCTGGTTTGCACCGAAATGAAAATGTGATAGTTGGTTTCAATCAAATGAAAATTATACCCCAACGCATCCAAAACAATAGCCAGCAGGCTTGTGGCGCTTAGACAATCGTATCTTCCATTCTCAAACACTTCTGAAAATTGCGTATACGGTTTATACGTTTTGAAAAATTTTCGATGAGCTTCTTGAAAAATCACCTGCAAAAAATCCTGTTCGTTTCGGTTGGTTTGTTTCTTGCGAAGGTCTGTTATAAACTTGTCTATTCGGGCTTCAATTGCAGCCGGATCTTTTGCGTTTTGGGTTGTAAGTAGCAATTGTAAAATATCCTGCCCCTTCACCTCCGCGAAAGCGAGACAGAATATAATAGCGCCACATAAAACAAACCTTAACATTACCGGATTATTAATCAAATCATCTTAAAATTAATATTTAGGTAACATGATGCAAACGGACTTAACAATTTGATAATATTGGATAAGGCCCGGTTGCTTTTCGGCCGGCATTTTCTGACTTTCACTTAATTAAAATGTTGACTATGGAAAAGGAGGGTGTTGTGATGGACATTGATTTTAAAGCCCTGTTTGAAAAGCACGTGTTAAGAAGCCAGCGTCTTCGTTCTGAGCCGTGGCAAAACCGAAAAAAACAGCTGAAGGCTTTGGGAGAATTTGTGATGCAAAACCGTCAGCGAATCGCGGAAGCCGTGAATGCTGACCTGGGAAAATCTGAAACCGAATGCGACATCTCTGAAGTGCTTCCTGTTATGACAGAAATAAAGGATGCCATTCGAAATTTAGCCGATTGGGTCGACCCCGAACCAATAAATGCCCCGATTACTTATCTGGGCACAACAAGCGAAGTACAATACGAACCAAAAGGCACCTGCCTGATCATTGGCCCCTGGAATTTCCCTTTTAACCTTACTATCGGTCCGCTTGTTTCATGCCTGGCTGCCGGCAATACCGCTATTGTTAAACCTTCTGAATTAACTCCGCATACTTCGGCTGTAATACGCGATATGCTAAAGGAGTTTTTTGACGAAGATGTTGTGGCGGTAGTTGAGGGTGACCCAAGCGTTGCTACACAACTTCTTAAACTTCCGTTCGATCATATCTTTTTTACAGGCAGTACATCCGTAGGCAAAATCGTGATGCGTGCTGCAGCCGAAAACCTCACTTCTGTTACGCTTGAACTGGGCGGAAAATCTCCTACGGTTATCGATTCATCGGCCAATCTGGGTGATGCAGCAAAGCGTATTGCCTTCGGAAAATTTCTGAATGTGGGGCAGACCTGCGTAGCTCCGGATTATGTGCTAATCGATAAAAAGGTTGAACGTGAATTCATCGACTTGCTTAAACAAAGCATCGCAAAATTATTTGCGGCTAATGGCCACATTACCACTCAATCACCTGATTATTGCCGCATCGTAAATGCCCGAAACTTTAATCGTGTTGATACCCTGGTGCAGGATGCTATTCAGCTTGGCGCAACGGTTGAATTGAACGGACCTTCTGATGCGGCCTCCCGATTTTTTCACCCGGTTATTCTGAGTGGTGTTTCTACCGAATCAAAAATTATGGAAGAAGAAATTTTTGGGCCGGTGCTGCCCATTATTTCTTATGCCAGCGAAGAAGAAATTCTGCCCATTATTTTAGCGCGGCCAAAACCTCTTGCCTTTTATATTTTTAGTACCCGTAGTGCATTTCAACAAAAACTTATTGCGGCAGTTTCGGCAGGCGGTGTTTGTGTCAACGATTGTGTATTGCAATTTACACACCCTAACCTTCCGTTTGGCGGTATTCATGCCAGTGGCTTTGGCAAGGCCCATGGGCGTTATGGATTTCTGGCCTTCAGCAACGAAAAGCCGGTATTAAAACAGAAAAGAGGACTAACCATGAGTTCATTTCTTTACCCGCCTTTTACTAATCGCGTAAAGCGCACGATTGACCTAATGTTACGCTGGTTGTAGATATAGAAATGTAACCTTTTGCGTTATTCTGTAACTCGCTGCTTATTAACGCAGATTGTTGCCACACGTTTTGCTAATTTTGTGCAATCCATTTTTATGTTCCTTTTATGAAAATTGTTAAGAAAATTCTGATCGGCTTTGCTGTTGTGCTTGTTGTACTGATAGCCGCTGCTTTTATTATCCCGGTTGTGTTTAAAGATGATATTAAAGCTGCCATCGACAAGGAGATAGAGAAGAGTGTAAATGCCGATGTGCTTTTCGATGTGAACAACTTCAGCCTGTCGCTGTTTAGTAATTTTCCAAACATTACAGTCGAGGTAAAAGAACTGGGTGTATTTAATCGTGCTCCTTTTGAGGGCCTGCCTCTTTTTGTAATTGATCGTGCTGAGGTTGAGGTAAACCTGAAAGATGTATTGTTTGGCGACCAGCTCCGGATAAAAGGAATTACATTGGTTAACCCACAAATTACCATAAAGGTTTTGGCCGATGGGCGTGCAAATTATGATATTACTTATCCCTCCGATGATGCCGCTCCGGTTACCGAAGAAGAGCCCGGTTCTTTTTCATTTGGCATTGATCATTGGGAAATTATTGATGGCGAACTGATTTATGATGATGCTACTATTCCATTCTATACCTCCATTCGCGGGTTAAACCATAGTGGTAGTGGCAATTTTAATGAGAAAGAATTTGATTTAAACACCAAAACATCGGCCGATAGCGTAACCGTACAATTCGATGGAACAGAATACCTCACCAATAAGCGCGCAACCATTGATGCCATTATTGGCATTAGCGAAGAGTACACCCGCTACACATTCAAGGACAACCTAACCAAACTTAATGATTTTGCCCTGAGTGCCGGTGGTTGGTTTAAAATGAATGAGGCCGACTATGCTATGGATATACAATTCAGTAGTCCGGAAAACACGTTTAAAAGTTTGCTTTCACTCGTGCCCGGAGTATATACACAGGATTTCGGGAAGATAGAAACCAAAGGCGACCTTGCTTTTGCGGGATTTGTAAAAGGCACCTTCAGCGATACACAAATGCCGGCTTTTAATATGAATTTAAAAGTGAACGATGCCATGTTTAAATATCCTGATTTACCAACGGCTATTTCCAACATCAACATGGATTTACTGGTAGACAACAAAACCGGAGTAATTGAAAACACTTTGATAGATTTAAAAACGATGCACCTCGATTTCGGATCTAATCCTGTTGATGCAACCCTGCTTATCGAAAACCTGAAAGATTACCGCGTGGATGGGCGGGTAAAAGCATCGCTTAACCTGGCCGAACTCGGAAAAATGTTCCCCATGGAAGGCTTAAACATGGCCGGTTTGTTTAGCATTGATGCCTCGGCCAAAGGTGTGTATGATAGTGTAAAAAAAATTATTCCGGCCATCCATGCTGCCATGGTATTGAAAGACGGTTACATAAAAAGTGCAGAGTTCCCCATGCCACTTGAAAATCTAAGGTTTAATTCTTCCATCAAAAATGCTTCCGGCAAAATGGCCGAAACATTTGTTACTGTAACTGATTTTGGAATGGTAATGGACGGAGAAAGTTTTGGTGGCAACCTGAGTCTTCAAAACTTAGACGACTACACGTGGGATCTGGATGCCAAAGGAGGAATTGATCTTGAAAAAATTACCAAAATATTTCCTTTGGAGGGAATGACACTGGCCGGAAAAGTAAAAGCCGACATTAAAACAAAAGGTAAGTATTCTGATGTAGAGGCCAGTCGGTACGATAAGTTACCAACCAGCGGTTCTGCTTCACTTAAAGATTTCAAATTCAATTCAAGCGATCTGCCATATGGTATAACCATTGCTCAGGCCGAAGCGGCATTTGACCCTAAAAAGATTGAGCTGAAGAACACATCGGGTACTATTGGAAAAAGCGATTTTTCAGTAGCCGGTGCTATTACCAGTTACATAGGCTATCTGTTCGGTAACGAAACCATAAAAGGAAATGTGGCATTCAATTCTACCCTGCTAGACTTAAATGAGTTTATGACAGAAACTGAAACTGCCGAAACAACAACCGACACGGCTTCTCTTGGTGTTATCGCTGTGCCACAGAACATTGATTTTATTCTCCACTCTAACATAAAAACGGTTAAGATGATGGACTTTGTTATCAGCAATGCTGCGGGCGATGTAATTGTAAAAGATGGAATAGCTAACCTGAATGGCGTGAAGTTTAATTTGTTAGGTGGCGCATTTTCCGTTACCGGAAATTACAATACAAAAGATATTAACCATCCGCTTTATGATTTTGGATTAAAGATTGAGAATATGAGCGTACAACAAGCGGCTAACTCTTTCTCGATTGTAAAAACCTATGCGCCAATTGCCGGGCTGGTGAATGGTGTTTTTGGCACTGATTTTAAAATCAGTGGCGAGCTTGGCCAGGATATGATGCCGAAAATGAATACCGTAAACGCAAGCGGCTTAATTAAGATAGCACAAGCCGCACTTACCCAATCCAAACTGATTTCGGGAATTACTTCTCTTACCAAGCTTGAGGATGCTAACGAAGTTACATTAAAAGATGTGCTCATGTCTGCCACCATAAAAGACGGGCAGCTAAGTGTAAAACCATTCGATGTAAAGTTTGGCAACTATGTAACTACAGTAAGCGGAAGTTCGGGTTTGGATGGCGGAATAAACTATTCTTTAAAAATGAATGTACCAGCCGGAAAACTCGGCTCGCAGTTTCAGAGTTTGGTTAATCAATATACCGGCAGTAATAACTCAACTTCAGAAATTCCGTTGCAGATTGGCTTGGGTGGTTCGTTTACCGACCCCAAAGTAACCCTGCTGGCACAAGAACAAAAAGAACAAGTAAAAGAGGCAATAACAACAGCCGCACAGGAAAAAGGAAAGCAGGCTGTGCAGGATTTACTGGCTGGCGAAAAACCTAAAGACGCTCTTAACAATCTGCTAAATCCTAAAAAAGATTCCACCGCTAAACCAGCTTCTGCCGATTCTACCAAAACCGATGTTAAACAAGAGGCACAAAAAGCATTAGAAAATAAACTGCAAAACCTGTTGAAGAAAAAGAAGAATTGATTCTTATGAAGCAACCCGAACGGCTCGCATCATTAGACGTTTTTCGTGGCATCACAGTAGCTGCCATGATTCTTGTAAACAACCCCGGAAGCTGGGGGCACATTTACGCACCGCTCAAACACGCCCCGTGGAATGGGTGCACCCCTACCGATCTTATTTTTCCTTTTTTTCTTTTTATTGTTGGTGTCTCCATTCACTTTGCTTACCAGCATAAAACACCCGAAGGCTTAACTCAAAAAACATTTTTAAAAATTCTTAGAAGAACGCTCATTATATTTTCCCTGGGTATTTTTTTGTCTCTCTTTCCAAAGTTCGATTTTTCTGTTGTGCGCATACCCGGAGTATTGCAACGCATTAGTGTTGTATTTTTCTTTTCTTCCATTTTATACCTCACCACATCGTGGCTTACACAGCTTCGGATAGCTGTAGTTTTGCTGTTGGCCTATTACATTCTAATGACCTTTGTGCCCGTGCCCGGATTTGGTGCGCCAAACTTAGAGCCCGAAACAAACCTGGGTGCATGGTTGGATTACACTTTGCTGAAAGGTCATTTGTGGACGCAAAGCAAAACGTGGGATCCCGAAGGAATACTCAGTACAGTTCCTGCTATTGCTACTGGTATTATTGGTATGCTTACAGGAAAGTTGTTTACAGAAATTAAAGACCCCGCCACGCGTGTAAGTTGGTTGTTTTTTATTGGCGCTGTTCTGATCGTTTTAGGCCTTAGTTGGGGGTTATTCTTTCCCATCAACAAATCGCTCTGGACCAGCAGTTTTGTTTTATATACTGCCGGCATTGGCATGCAATTTCTTGCGGCCTGTCATTGGCTTATTGATGTGCATGGTGTAAAAGCCTGGTCAAAACCCTTTACCTGGTATGGCATGAATGCCCTTTTTGTTTTTGTAGTTTCCGGGTTGCTGGTTAAAATAATGGCACGCATAAAAATTACAGATGGTGCCGGTGGCGAAGTTTCTTCCTGGGCGTGGATTTATAAAAATGTTTTTGAAAGCTGGCTCGCTCCTGTAAATGCTTCGCTTGCAATGGCCATTACGCTCGTTACCTTTTTCGGACTAATCCTCTGGTGGATGTTCCGGAAAAAAATATTTATTAAAATTTAGTGGCATCAATTTTTTAACTCGTGTGTGGGCTACACACCATTCAACTTTTCAGTAGGTGCTATCTTTGTTCCATGCGCTGGCCTTCCGGAAAACAATTTGCATTATTAATACCCGCAGCATTGCTGTTGGGCTTCTTCTTTATTATGCTGGGGCAGCCCGATAGCCTCTCGGTTTTATTTACTACCCGTTGGTTTTATTTCGATTTCCTCTTTGTTTCAATCATCAGTTTTATCGTTCTGTTCTACATTACAACGGCTCACAATACATTAGATAACCGATTTCCGTTACGCGATTCTATACTTCAACGATTATTGTGGCAAGCCGTTTGGGGGCTTGTTTTTCCGGTTATGCTTTCGTTCGGGCTAACCTTCGCTTACATGCACTTTGTTCTGCATCAGGATATACGCACTACTTTATTTTTTGTCTATGAATTTCCTATCAGTATTGTGGTTATTCTTTGCATTAACCTGGTGTTGATTGTTGCCAGCCTCTGGTTTGTTCCAAAACAAGAATCGGAAGTGCTATTGCCTTCAACTATTTTGGCCAGCCAGGGTAACCGCACAGTTCCCTTGCCCATCCGTTCGATTGCCATTTTTTCGAAAGAAGGAGATTACTACCTGATTACTACTTTCGATTCGCAGCAATACATTTCTCCTCATCACCTGGATGAGCTTGAGCTAATGGTTTCATCCCGCGATTTCTTCCGGGCCAATCGCCAAACTTTAATCCATCGGGATGCGTGCGGACACTTTACCACCGATCGTTCCGGAAAAATTACACTGTACCTGTCCACCAAGTCAGATTTGCCCCTTAGTATTAGTCAAAAAAGAGGAGCCGATTTTCGTGCCTGGCTGGCACAATAACATCCTTTTGGTCGGCATTCACCTGACCTCAGGTATCAAAAACCTGATTTCGCTTTTAAAACCCACTTTCTGACGCCAACTTATGGCAACCCGCTTCCGTAAAAGGAGCATTAAAAATTCCTATTCATGAAACTCGTTTTTATTGGCTTGCTCACCTTTTTACCCGCACTAAGCTGGGGCCAGCACCAGATAAGGGTTGCTTATTTTGGCGAAACCATTACACACTATGGTTTAAAGGGAGCTTATGATAAGGTGTGGAAAAGTCACGAATCCAGTAAAGAATCTGGAGCCACCATTAAAAAGGAAATTCTGTGGGGCGGCAGCCTGGCTGTATTCCGCCATCCTCATCAACTGGTTGGGGTTATCGCTTCTCCTGAAATAAGCCTGCGCAGAACAGGTAAGCGCGGTGGGTTAATTGATGTGGCTTTTGCTCCTGCATACTTCCGTTACTTCTATGAAGGTAAAACATATGAGTATACCGGAAATGAATTTCGGAAAATTCCATTGGCCGGCCGCAGTGCGTTCTTACCAACACTAAGTGTGGGTGGTGGTCGCGACCTGTCTGTGAATAAACAAATTCCATTTATGTGGTACTATCGCGTAAATGTAATGCGTCAGTATCCATACAATTCATCCTCATTAATGCGGTTTGCTTTAGAGGCTGGTGTAATTAAAAAATTCTAACCCATTTTCTGCTATGCATCGTTTTGCTTTTTCATTCTTTCTTATTTCAATTCTGTTTGCTTGTCAAGAAGACGAAACCGACATAACATACGACCTTCGGTTGCGCCATAAGGGTGCCGATATGCCTGTTTGGGTGCGGGGAAATATAGCTTCGGGTAAAATGATCTTGTTTCTGCACGGTGGCCCGGGCGATTGTGCGATGTGCTATCGCTATTATTTTAAAGATATTGAAAATAGTTTTGCCATAGCCTATTGGGATCAGCGCATTGCAGGATCTTCTTCGGGTGTAACCGATGTGTCTACACTTACATATGCTCAGTTTCTGGAAGATACCGAATTGGTGATTGATTTATTAAAAGCACAATTTCCTAACACAGAGCTATACCTGATGGGCCACAGTTTTGGTGTTGAGTTGGGTTGGCAATATCTGGCAAAGCCTGTTAATCAGGCAAAGGTGAAAGGATTTATTGCCGTAAATGGAATCTATTCTTCTTACCGCTGGCTTTATAATATGCGCGAGTGGGTGTTGGCACGGGCTGATGAACGAAACGACCAAAGAGCCCGAAATTTTGCACTCGAAAATCCACTTGACCCGGAAACTATTTTGAGCTATCCCTGGCTAACCTTATATCGTCACATGTATCGGTTAGACGGAAATCCAGTTTCGCTTTACAGCGATGGTCGCTTTGTTACCAACTACACATTTTTTTCTCCTAATCTTACGTTTGCGCAATTTACACACGGTAAACACTATGGCAATGTAACCGAAACCGATGGACTTGTTTTTGAAAAGGGTAACGATCTGCAAAACATTACAATACCTGTTGCGCTTTTCTGGGGCGAAAAAGATGGGGTTGTACCTGTTGCTGTGGCCAACGAAACATTCGGGTTGCTTACTCAAACTCAACCCGAACTCATTTTATTTACCGAGTCGTGGCACGAACCCTTTGTTACCGAAAACAAAAAGTTTATTGAGGCCACCCGGTTGTTCCTGGATAATAACTAATCTAATTAATTAGTACGAAGCGCTTGTTTTGCCTCAATAGGAAAATCTGAAATAAGAATATCAAGTTGTTGCAGGCGCACTTTTTTCCGATAGCCCTTGGTCTCCAGTGGTTTTCCATTGTTGCGAATGTCTTCACTTGCATCAGCCATGATCAGAATTTTTTCTGCGCGTAATTTATCTATTAATGTTTGCGGAGTCTTGTTGTTGATGTAAGCTATTCGTTTGTTGTTGTGAGTCGGTAATTGTTTATATACAATTAAATCCTCTTCTGTTTCAATAAGTGCAGAAAGCAAAACATCGGGGTGGTTTTCTGCAACCAGGCGCGAGTTCTCTTTTTGGAATGTTAGTACCAATACGCGGTTTTCAAGGTTATGCTTCTTAACCTGTTCCAGTGTGGCCTTGTGGATGGGCTCTTTTATGTCGAGCATCAGGTTGATGTTTCGCGTTTGTATAAAGTTGAGGGTTTCTTCCAGCGTAGCGATGCGTTGTGTGGTTTCTTCTCCGTTTTTGTCTTTAAGTAAAAGCGTGTTGAGAAAAGCATCTGGTTTATCATTAATTTTTCCTGACCCGGTTGTGGTTCGATCCAGGGTCTCATCATGCATCAGGTAAAGCGTTTTGTCTTTACTGGTGCGCACATCTATCTCTATTGTAATGGTATCTCCTGCAAATTGACTGGCTATGAATTCGAAAAGCGGAAAAGAACTTTCAGGATATTGATGATAATATCCACCCCGATGGCCGGCAATTTTTACTTGTGCACAAACCGATCCTGATGTCAGCAAAAGCATTATCAGGATTCGCATATCCATTAAAATTTGGGCGAGCTATCAACTTCCGTAAAATCACCACGCAAGGTGCGGTAGCGTTTGCGTGCTTCCGCTGCATAAACGCTTCCGGGGTATTTGTTTAAAAAGTCGCGATAAATTTCCATGGCCTTATCTGTATTCTTCAGGTATCGCTCCTGTAGTTCTCCCTGTAGAAAAAAGGCGTCATCGGCTAAAATGTCATTGCTAAATTCCGTTAAGATTTTTTCGGCCAGATTATAGGCTATTTCAAATTCACCGCGTTTCATGCGCAGGTTTGCCTCCAGCCAGTACACATCGTCTTTTATCGTTAACCGATCTGTACTTACTGTTTCATTTACCCAAACAGAATCCGGTTGTTGACTTTGCTGAAACTGTAAGTTTTTCTCAACCGCTTCTGTCACACTCATTTTAACCTTTCTGGTTACTGTAAAGTTTTGTAGCCGCTGTAATGCCAAATCTGTTTTATTCTGTGCCACCAGCAATTCGATTGAGGCAAATTCTTTAAGCGCAGAACCCTCCGGATCGAAAACAGTATTTTCCTTTATCCGCATACTTAGATCAATTGCATCGTTGGCTATTTCGCGTGTGGTGGCCTGCTTTAAAATATCCAGATGTTCTTGTGCTAATAAAAATTCTCCTTTAAAATAAGAAAGCTTAGCGTTTTTAAGCTTAGCCTCGTAACCCACTGGTGTTTCGCGTTGCGATTTTTCTACCTGCGAATAAAGTAAGGTAGCCTCCCATGGTTCTTCTTTAAGAAGATAAATATCGCCTAATTCAATTTTTGCTTTTGCCTTAAGGTTTGGCGAAACCTTGTTGTTTAAAATTAAGCTATTAAGATTATTTATTGCAGAGTCTTTCTGATCGAGATAATAGGCATAAAGTAAAGCCTGGTTTAAGTGGGCATCAAACGCATTAGGATGATTGGGATAATTATTTTTAAAATTTTGATATTGAGTAATCAGGTAACGAACAGAGTCGCGATTTACCGGGTAACTCCTTTTTACTTTTGCTTCACGGGCTTGTATCTGGCCCAGTCGCGCAAGTAACTCGTTAGCCGTGCCGGCATAATCTCTAATAACAAATGCATATGCTTTATCGGCATTATCATAATCATTGTTATTAAGTGCAATCTGGGCTATCTCCAGCGCTTTGGATTGTTCTTTTTTAAACCGTTTATCATAGGCGCGCGCCTGTATAAATGCCCCGTAGAAATTTTTTTGTTGGAGATTAACCCATATTAATAAATCTGCAAACACTTCCGAGTTTTGGTTTTGTTGTACTTTATCATAAAGCAAGCGTTCCAGTGCTTCGAGCTCTTCCGGTTTGGAAAGCAGAATTTGCATTAGGTTTTTTACATAATTGATGTTTGCCGGTGTTTGTGTTACATAGCTCAGGTATTCTTGCACCATCTGATCGCGCTTGCCGGAAATACGATAAAGATTGGCAAGCTCAAGGGTATAAAGATTATTACCTGCTGCAGTGCGTGCCTGTTGCAGAGCAACTATCGAATATTCAACATGGTTGCGGGCCGCCAGGTAATCGGCAACAGATTTAAGTTTGTACGCATCATCACCTTGTGCTTTGATGAGCGCCCGAAAATATTTATCGGCTTTTGTAATATCGCCCGAACGGGTGTACACAATTCCAAGATCCATGCGGTAAAATAACTTTGAATCTCGTTTAATAAGTTTTTCAACATACTCTTCAGCTTGTGCAAACTTTCCGCCATCCAGCAGTAGGTTAAAATAGTTATTATGGATAAGTGGAACATTTTCATTTTTTTTTGCCAGTTGTTCATACAGGGTTACAGCCTTTTCTTTTTCGCCTTTCAAAATGTATTCGTTCGCAATTTGAATTTCCTGAATATCCTGTGCAAATATTGGCGAATAAAGTAATGCACATAATAAGACTGCTTGTATTCTTATTATATAATATTTAAAAATTAAATAGTTATAGTCAGGGCTGTGCATATGTTAATAACCAGATGTTAGGTAAACGTACGTTTAAGGTTTGTGGATATATTGCGATGAATAAATCTTGATTTTAGTTTAATTTACAAGATAAGGTATAATTATTTACAATTTTTAAGGGTTGTGAATAATCGGGGGAAAGTATTCACAAGAGGTTGATAAGTGTTGTGTGGCTGTAGTATTAAACAATTTATACCAGCGAAATAATCTTTTCTGTGAGTGCTGTGGATTAGCAGGGCGATTATCCACAACATCCACAAGTTATTCAGAACTTTAGCAGTAATGGTCCGTATTCCCAATTAGCCCGTATGGGGAAGGAAAATTTTCCTTCGTCAGATTTGTAATAGAAAATCTCCTCGGGTTCTGTACCGGTAATAAAGTTTCCTGGGTCCCACTTACCATTACCGTTTCGATCTAAAATGTACCTGAGCTTATAGTCCTGAGCTTTCACAAAACGAAACGTATGTTGTTTTGTGTTTCTGGCTTCATAAACGATTTTATCGTCTGATGTAACAAGTTGTAAGATAAAATGAGCGTTTGTTGTTTCAACCTTTACACTTACCAGCCCGGTTTCTTCTTCCTTAAGGAATTTTATCTGTTTTGTTATTTGTTTGGATGAATCTTGTGTTGTAGATACAAAAGAACCTTTTGCGTAAATTAATGATAGAGGAAATTTTGGGTTGGTGGATGCTGTATCTAAGGGAATGATTTCTGTATCAATTTTGATCGTATGCCTGATCGTATCGATTGAATAGTTTTTAATGGGTATTGGTGTTTTTGTTAGAGAATCGAATCGAATATAAATGCTATCGGGTTGAATAGATTGAAGTGGTTTATTGAACGATAGTTTGTGGGTGTAGATGCGCTTGATGTGATCGTAGGATTCTAAAACTTCCGAAACCTTGAATGATTCCTGAGCCATTTTTGTATTAGAATGTTTTATGTAAATGACTGAATCGTTTTTTTGACCCAAACTATCGATGGCAAAGAGGGTTGTTTTAATTGAGTCTGTATCTGTAAAGTTGTGATAAAAAATAATTTCGTTAGTGTTATCTCCATATGCAAAGGGAACGAATTTTTCGGATGTTACGCGAATAGAATCTAAGCCTTTGTTGTATCGCACCATTGAGGTTTTATCGGTATGTCGTACAGCTGTAAGTTGAAGCGGTCGCGCATCAATAGAAATAAGTTGAAGTGATACCGAATCTGTGTTTTGAGTTAATAATATGGGCACCGTTTTAAAACCAAATTTTTCTGTTCTGCTATCTACTTTCAGATTTTTGTTTTTGTCATCGAATGCATAAACAAAGTATGTTCCGGGTTTAAGATTTTGAATGGAGAATAAACCCTCTTTATTGCATTTGGTAAAGTAGGTAGGGGTATGGATGTAAATGTTAAAGGTGTCGTTTTGATACAGGGCAACAGTTATTTTGTCCGGTGCTTTTTCAGAAAAGGTTTCCTTAATCTTTCCTGAAATCATTAAGGAGTCTATGATGGGGCCGGTACTAAAAGCCAGCCGTAAATTTTCCGCGGCATTGCCTTCATTTAGATCCTGAACACCATCACGAAAGGCAATGCTGTACGTGGTGTTTTCGAGCCATAGATTTTGAGGCTCGATGATAAGTTTATTTTTCTTAGCTGTGAACTTCGTGTCTTTCCCTGGCGAGGGCGTGATGAGGATTTCTTCTTTTGGGTCCTTAAGCTTTATCATTTCACTAAAAGAAAGCTCAAGGGTGGTGCCTTTAAAATTTTTTTGATTGTTGGTAGGGCTTGAAAATTCTAGCGTGGGTGGGGTTTCATCTTTGGGGCCTCCGGTGGGTGAAGTTACACTCGCACAAGCAGATAGTAGAAGGAGTATGGGAAGAGTTTTTTTCACGTATGTTTGGCAACGTATATAAGACTTGAATACTCACCTGTTTTTTTTGCAGCACGGTTAGACTGATAAGCCTGCCGGAATGCTCGGGCATATCGGCTTATTAAATTTGATTTCGGATTACGGTATAATTCACTCAATAGTGATACGTAGTACGCATCCAGTTTCATGGGTACAATTTTATGAATCGTAAACCCGGCTTTCGTTAGTACTTGTGCCATTGTGTGTTGATTGAAATGCCAAAGATGGCGCGGCACATCATACGCGGCCCAAAAACTTTTATAGTTGCTAGCATCGGCACTTTTGTAATTAGGAACAGCAATAAAAATAGTGCCAGAGACAGTTAATCTTTTCTTTATTTCGGTTAACGTTTCGTGCAGATTATGAATGTGCTCTAATACGTGCCAAAGCGTTACGGTAGAGAATGTACCGCTTACATTTTCGATTGCTTCATAAACCGAAGCGTTTTGGTTTGCTTTTAGACGGGCATCAGAAGACGGCTCAATGCCGGTTACACTCCAACCTTTAGATTTCATGTGGTGTAAAAAGTTTCCGGTTCCGCAGCCGTAATCAAGTAACGTTTTTTCTGTGGTGTAACCGGTAACTAGATTTGCTTTCCAACGCAAGGTAAAACCTCTTGCCAGCCGGTAAAGGTTATCCATTAAACCGCTTGCACCACCGGTGTGCGAAATATATTTTTCAGACTTATAGTAATCAGGAATAGCATCGGCTGTTGGCTGGGGGTTTGTGAACGTAAAACCACAAGCGTTGCAGGTGGCTAATTGAAATTCCTGTTGGCTAACCGTATAGTCTTTAACAGTAAGAAATGAGTTGAAGGAGCTAGCCTGACAGACAGGGCAAACCGTAAGCGTTTCGAGCATCATTTACTTGCCAAGATACACAGTTAAGATAGAAACATCGGCAGGCGATACACCGCTTATGCGCGACATCTGACCGATTGTTTCAGGCTTGATGCGCTTTAATTTTTCTCTGGCTTCAGACGATAAGGCCTTCACCCTGTCGTAGTCAAAGTCAGGAAGAATTTTATAGTTCTCCAGGCTTTCTATTTTTTGTGCCAACTTCTGTTCGCGTTCTATATACGATTCGTACTTCAGATTTATCTCTACTTGTTGCTGTACTTCTTCACTGTAGCGCATTAGAGATTTACTAATAGTACCAGTCAGGTTGGCCAATTGTTTTATCCCAATCTGTGGTCTGCGAAGAAGGGAGACAGCAGAAACTTTTTCTGTAATTGGCGAGGTGCCAAGCGCTTCCAGTTCTTTGTTTATTATGGTCGGCTCTACACGAATTTCCTCCAGTTCTTTAGCCAGCCGCTGTATGTCATTCTTTTTGGTTAATACTTTTTCAAAACGCACTTCAGAGGCCAGTCCAAGTTTGTAGCCATATTCGGTGAGCCTTGTGTCTGCGTTATCCTGACGCAAAAGAATTCTATATTCTGCACGCGAAGTAAACATACGATACGGTTCTTGTGTGCCTTTGTTAACCAGGTCATCAATTAGTACACCGATATATGCCTCTGACCTTTTTAGGACAAACGGTTCTTTGTTGGCGACTTTGTTATGAGCATTTATGCCAGCCATCAGCCCCTGGCATGCAGCTTCTTCGTAGCCTGTGGTTCCATTAATTTGACCGGCAAAATACAGATTATCAATTAGTTGTGTTTCTAAAGTTGTTTTTAGCTGTGTAGGGGGAAAGAAATCATACTCAATGGCATATCCAGGCCTGAACATTTTAGCGTTTTCAAATCCGGGTATTAAGCGCAAAGCCTTGTATTGAATATCTTCCGGAAGGGAGGTTGAGAATCCATTCACATATATTTCGACAGTATTCCAACCCTCAGGTTCTACAAAAATCTGATGCCTTTCTCTTTCTGCAAAACGGTTTATCTTATCTTCAATAGAAGGGCAATAACGTGGCCCGAGTCCTTTAATACGACCCTGGAACATGGGCGACTTATCAAATCCTTGTTCCAGTTGTTTATGAACATTTTCGTTAGTGTAGGTAATCCAACAACTAAGTTGGTTTTGAAGAGCCCGTGTGTCAGAAAAAGAAAACTTACCGGGTTGTTCATCACCCGGTTGTTCTTCCATTAATGAATAATTTAAACTACGCCCATCAATGCGAGGCGGGGTGCCGGTTTTCATCCTCCCCGACTCAAACCCTAGTTCTGTAAGCTGTTCGGTTATTCCGGTTGCAGATTTTTCGGCAGCGCGGCCACCCCCAAAGTTCTTTTCGCCAATATGAATTTTTCCATTCAGGAATGTTCCATTTGTAAGCACTACGGATTTTCCTCTTATTTCTATTCCAAGCGAAGTTCTTACTCCTATAACACGATTATCCTTAACCAGAATTCCACTTACCATTTCTTGCCAGAAATCAAGGTTTTTGGTTTGTTCCAGTGCCAATCTCCATTGCTCTGCAAAGAGCATTCTATCATTTTGGGTTCTTGGGCTCCACATGGCAGGTCCTTTGGATAGGTTCAGCATTCTAAACTGAATCATGGATTTGTCGGAAATAACCCCGGAATATCCACCCAAAGCATCAATTTCTCTAACAATTTGGCCTTTTGCCACCCCGCCCATGGCCGGGTTGCATGACATCTGAGCCATGGTGTTCATGTTCATTGTAACCAATAACACACGCGAACCCATATTTGCAGCCGCGGCAGCCGCTTCACACCCGGCATGACCGGCACCAACAACAATTACATCGTACTCTGGAAACATTGATTTTGGTGTTTCACGTGGAACAAAGTATAGCCCCCCCGGCTTTCGTGTTTCACGTGGAACGTTTATTTACGCAAAGATAGGCAAGCTTCCTCTGTTTTGCGCATAAGAGCCTTTTCGGTTGGTTTCTTATCCTTAAAGCCGATTAAGTGCAATACCCCATGAATAATAACCCGATGGAGTTCTTTATCGAATGCTGACTTATAGGTTTTTGCGTTTTCCAACACCCTTTCAACGCTTATGTAGATTTCGGCTTCAATAGGTTGATCTTTTTCAGAAAGCTGAAAGGTAATTATATCGGTAAGCGTATTATGGTTTAGATACTGCTTGTTAATGGTAAGCAGGTAAGAGTCTGAACAGAAGACATAACTAATCTCCTTAATAACAGTTTTGTGCTTATGGGCCACAGCATTAATCCATGCTGTAGTCTTTCTTTTATTAAATCGTGGGATTGGAACGTCAGCGGCAAGAAAAAAAACCGGCATCAGTTAATATAAAAGCTTAGTTCCACAATCTTTCCATGGCCCGAAAAATCAACCTCGTCAGCCAGATGTTTCATCAGAAAAATTCCACGACCACCAGGCTTTTCAATGTTTTCTGGAGCGGTAGGGTCTGGCAGGTTGTGGTAATCGAAACCGGGCCCCTCATCCTCTACCCTAAACTTGATCATTCCTTCTTCAAGGCTTAAGGCCAGAGAAACATTCTTTTTGGAATCGCTGCGATTGCCGTGTTTAATAGCATTGTTTACAGCTTCGGTAACGGCAATCATAATGTTGCCATAGATATCGTCATTGAGTTGATACCGCTCTTTGGCATTATCTATGAAACTTTCAATCATTCTGATATTTTCAGAAAGTGAGGGGATTTCAATACGGATGTTCTTCATGCCAGCCAACTCATTCTTGTGTTTTAATTCGCTTAAAATATTCGTCTACCTCCTGCTTGTAATAAGGAAAAAGCCTCGGAGGCACTGTTTTCAGCAATTCTACTTCTTTTTCCTTTAATCTTAAATACTCATCAAAAACGCGGGGAATTTCATTACTGTAATCTTTTGCCGATTCACCTTTTCGTTCTTCATCCAGATCTTGTTCTCGCATTGATTTTTCAGATTCCAATAAACGACTCAAAATCTCTTTCTGGCGCTGAATAGTTTGTTCAGTAATCTGCTTGTTAACCAAATCCATTTCAGTTTGCTCCATTTTCAGGGGAATATCTCCCCCAGGAACCTGACCACCTTGCTGTTTTAATTTTTCCTGCATTTCCTGCAAAGCCCTACGAATACGCTCCTGTTCTGCGGCCATTCGGGCAAATTCTTCTGAGAGCTGGCGACCCGGCTTGCCACCACCATTTTTTAATTCCTGCATTTGCTGGTTTAGCATCTCTTGCATCTTTCCCAGTGAAGTGGGTTGACCAGATTTCTTTTTTCCTTTACCCGGCATGGCATTAGCCATCATATTCATCATCATTTCAAAATGATCATTAAGCATCAACGCCAGGTTATTTATGCTAGTCATCGATAGTTGCATTTCTGTGCTGGCATTTGCCTTCCGTCTTTCTTTTATGTTGCCAACCGCTTTCTCAATATGATCGTTAAGCTCCCCAATCTCTTTCGTTACAACCGAGCCCATAAACGGATCTTTCTTAGATAACGCTAATAGGCTGTCTTCCAGCACCTTAGCATCATCTTTTATCTTTAATTGGTTTTGAGATAGTGTTACATACCGCGGGTCTGTTTGCTGAATTGGACCAAAATCTTTGATTAGGCTTTCCTGATCGAACGAAAGTTTAACCAATCCGTGTACAATCTGGCGCAGGCTTTCCAGATTTTGCTGGTCCATTTCCATCTGCATAGAACTTTGCATGCCCTCCATCTTTTGGGTCATCTCTTTCATTTTTGAAATAGCCTTTTTCTGCTGCTCTCCAGAATTTTTGTTGTCGCCTTTCTCCAGCGATTGCTCGCTTTCCTGTTGCGATTCGCTAATCTCTTCCTGCGACTCGGCATCGGAGCTCTCTTCTTTATTTAACTCCTCTCCCAGTTTATCAAGTTCCTCCAGTTGTTGCTCCAGGTTTTCAAACTTCTCTTGTAAATCTTTTTGCTCGTTTGCCAACTCTTGTTGAGAGGGCTTATCAGTATTATTTTTATTGTTACTCTGGTTTTCGGTTTTCTCTAAAAGACTCTCTTGCTTTTCGGTTTGATCTTTAAGTTCCTGAATGGCCTGATCTAGTTTGTAGTCGTATTGAAGTTCTTTGAACAATGCCAGGGTACGCTCCAATTCTTTTTCAAGGTTAATCTCTTTGCGATCCAGCTTATCCAGCATCTTCTGCATCTGATTTACATCTGCGTTTTCCTGCAACAATTTTTGAAGCTCTTCAAACATCTTTTTGGTTTCTTCATCAAGCAATTCATCCATTAGCTTTTGGATCTGCTCAGACTTTTCGCGAATTCGTTCGTTTTCTTCTGAAAATGCATTTTTCTTTTGCTCCAATAGTTTGTTTTCCTTTTGCAAATTCTGAATGGCTTCGTCAAGTTTATTTTTCTGATTGATTAAATCCTCCAGCATTTTTTTGTCCTGCCAATCGAGTGATTGTTTACCCCGAAGTTTTTCCTGAGCATCGTCTATTGATTTTTGTAAATCGCGCGCACGTTGAATTCCCTCATCTATTTTTCTTTCTGCCGATCTTTGATTTTGAGAGATGTCTTCTTTCAGTTCATCGTCTCCGGGTAAAGCAAAAGTATAGGCTGAACTTCGTGATGACTTGCGACCATTAACACCATCATTATCCCAAACCTGAAGATGATATACAATCTTGTCGCCAGGCTTCAGGTTAATAGAATCAACCGACCATTGAAAGAAGAAGTTTTGTTGTTTGTTGTTGCGGGCAATCGGTACACTTCGCTTTTGTTGCACCCCTTCTTTATTTTCTGAAAATACAGTGTAATTCAATTGAAGTGCGGTTATGCCATAGTCATCAGTAAGAGAACCACCCAGCAATATGTTTTTGTAAAATACAGAGTCCTGAAGACTTTCGACTGAAATTTGTGGATATTGATCTTTAACCACATCAACGCGATAGGCAAGCCGGTCTTTGTTTTTGCTTTCTTTATTCTCTAGTTCGATCCAGTAATCTTCAGAATTTTTAAATCCTTTTCCAAACGTAAATACATTATTATCAATAAGTTGCATATCGTTCGGGGGGCTTTCTGCAAAAAACAGAACAGCCCGTTGAGTATGTGCTGTTGTAACAGACCAGGTAATTTTTGTTCCTTCGGGCACCTCCAGATTTCCAGCATTTTTTAGTTGCTGCGAACGTAAACCCAGATAGGCGGGATAATCTAACGCCACATTTAAACCAATAATTTCGGGGCGGTTAATGATAGACAAAGTATAGCCGGAGGAAAAAAACCCGGAAGCCTCAAATGCAAAGTCAACAGGCTGTTGAATATTTTCAAAGGTATATTGAAACTCACCGGCATTAATATTTTGCATTTTCCAGCGCAGATCCCCGGCAACCAAATAAACGGCATTGGGGAGCGCATCACCATCCAGCTTCAGCGAAAGCGTAAAATCTTCGTTAAAGAAAGCGGTTAAACTTTTGTTTTGAATGTTAAACTTAAAGGGTGCCTGAGGAGAAAACTCCTGATTGAACTGCACAATTCGCTTTGTGCTTTCTGTAAAAATTCCAGAATTGAAAACGAACAGAACAATAATTACTGCGAGCGGAATAAGCAGGTACCGTAAATATTTTGTGTTAGACCTAAGATCGATGGCACCTTCAAAGGCAATGTCTTGCAGGGATAATGCTTTTTGGGCCACACCCGCCTGGGCCAACGCATTGTTGTCTTGAGCGTTTAACTGAAGTAGGTTTAAGAGTTTATCAGAAACATTTGGAAAATAATTTCCGATAAGCCGGGCGCTATCCTCTTTGCCTAATCCTTTTTTATAAACAATCCACTGTAAGGGTTCGCGTAAGAAACGCAATATGGCAAATGCAGCCACTACAAAGAATGCGCTAAAAATAAAGAGCCGCCCGGCCTTACCGAGCCATAAATTATATTCAATTAAAGAGGCAAGTAAAAAATAAGCAAGGAGAAGGGAGAGAGAAAGAATAAGCCCACGCACCAATAAATTAAAATAGTACCTTTTTGTAAAAGCATTTATTTTTTCCTCAATCTTACCGGTACCTGCACCCATACGGTTAACTAAAACGAACTAAAGCTAAAGATAGTTTTAATCCTTCTAAGGTAGCCTTGTTCAAAGGAGAAATCAAGCCGTTTAGGGTGTGATTTTCGCCTCTGGAAAAAGCCAGCCATATTCTTGTTCAAAGTATTCCAACACGTGCATCTTCAAGAGTTTTTCTTGTTCCAGCAAATCAAAATGGGGAAGTTTTTTAACAAGTTTCCAATGTGGCCAGCCTTGTGCATCCTGCCCCTCAAGGGTATAATAACCGGCCAGGCTTAATACCTTGCAGATGGCGATGTGCATCAGGTCTTGCTTCTCTTCTTTGGTAAACCGACCCGGGCCACGCCCCAGTTCCTGCATTCCAATAAGAAACAAAACTCCGTTTAAGTCCTTCGGTTTTTTAGCTACTATTTTTTCGAGCTCGGCCAGCAGGGCCTGCCATCGTCTTTGTAAATGAAGGTCGCGCTGAAACATTATGTGTTGCTTAATTCGTCCCAGTATTCAAACGCTCTGCGCAAGTGAGGAATTACAATAGTGCCTCCTACCAAAGTAGCTACACCCATTGCCTCGTGTACCTCGGCTGTTGAAAACCCTATTTCTTTGCATTTGCCCAGATGATACTTTACACAATCATCGCAACGCAAAACAAGCGAGCACGTAAGGCCAATTAACTCCTTCGATCTTACATCCAGTGCCCCATTCTGGTAGGCATTGGTGTCGAGGTTAAAAATTCGTTTTATAATCAGATTATCGGCAGCCAGAATCTTGTCGTTCATTTTGCTGCGGTATTCATTAAATTGCTGTACAAGTCCCATAAAAAAAGCTGGTAAAAATTTCTTCAAAGATGGGCTCAAAACAGATTAAATCAAATGTAGCGCAACAAACCCTTAGTTTGCTGCGCGATTTTGTTTCGCTGGTCTACCCTAATTATTGTATGGGATGTTCCAACACGCTATACCGAGGAGAAGAAATCTTATGCACGTATTGCATCAGCAACCTGCCCCGCACAAATTATATCTACAATTATCAAAATCCGGTAATGTTGCGCCTGCAAGGCAGGCTTAGATTAAAATATGGTCTGGCATTTTTAAAGTTTCGTAAGCACGGGCTTGTGCAACGGTTATTACACCAGTTAAAATACAATAATCACCCGGAAGTTGGCGAGGTATTGGGCAGGGTATTTGGCAAAGAAATGTTTGAGAATGGGTATGCAAATGAGTTTGATGTGATTATTCCTGTACCGCTACACGCAAGCCGAAGACGGGCGCGAGGGTATAATCAAAGCGCCTGGATTGCAAAGGGGCTGGGGGTTTCATTAGAAATTCCATGGGATGAATCGATTAGTACACGTAAGGTGAGCACCAAAACACAAACCCGTAAAACAAAGACTCAGCGCTGGCACAATGTTGAACATGTTTTTGATATTAAGAATGAAGATAGAATCCGCGATAAGCGTATCTTATTAGTAGACGATGTGATGACCACAGGAGCAACACTAGAAGCTTGTGGAACCTGTTTGCTGCAGGCGGGCTGTAAAGAGCTAAGTGTGGTTTGTTTGGCCGAGGCATAAAAAAACCCTCCGGGTTGGAGGGTTTAATGTTTTTACGAGAATGTATTCTTAGTAGTTAGATCCTGCGCGAATCATAGCGCAACGGAAGCCGATAGTGGCTGTTGCAGAATCTTCATCCAAAAATCTGCGTGTACCAGGCGACATCCAGTAGGCAACATCTTTCCAAGAGCCACCTTTATACACACGTACTTTATCTGAAATTAGCGAGATAAATCCTTGTGGATTTTTGGTGTACTCATACGTGCGAATGTTTTTGGTTGTACCATCGGGTAATGTTACGGTAGAATCTCGCTGTGTTTTTTCGTAACGGTTTCTGTATTCACCGTGGCTATCAATAAAATCATCTCTACGAATAGGGTTCAGGTCATCGAAATCCTGATGCGACAATGGTCGGTACACGTCCATTACCCACTCGCTTACGTTACCGGCCATATTATATAAACCATAATCGTTAGGAGGATATTCGTAGATATAAGAAGTGATTAATGCACCATCGTTCAAACGACCCGCAATACCGGCATAGTCACCACGGCCTCTCTTGAAGTTAGCAAGGAAGGCACCCATTTGTTTGCCATAAGGATTACGAAGTGCGTGGCCATCCCAGGGGTAAATCCTCTGGTGTGTTTGCATTTCGTCTAACCACTGTGTTCCGATAAGAGCCTGCGCGGCATATTCCCATTCTGCTTCAGTTGGCAGGCGGTATGCCGGAATAACTACACCCGACTCGAGTGGAATTCGGCCAGCACCTGTTTCAGGCGCAGCAATACCGGCTTTCTCGGCAAGGTCTGCATTAACTTTAGCAGTACGCCATTTGGCATACTCGTGTGCTTGTTTCCACTTAACGCCAACTACAGGGAAGTAGCGGAAGCCAGGGTAGCGCAGGTAATGGTCTACATAAGGATCGTTGAAGGCAAGATTAGAAGTCCAAACCGTTGTGTCGGGAAGGGCCAGGGAATAGGCCTTACCACCATCTACTTTTGTTGAGTCGGTTTGCAGGTAATACAGGTATTCTAACCAGTGAATATTGGCAATTTCAGTTTCGTCCATATAGAACGTAGCAACAGAAACCGTTCTTTCAATGTTATCGCGGAAAGACATTACATCTTCTTCCAGCGATCCCAAAACCGTACGGCCACCCTCAATTAGCACCATGTTTGGTGCATCGGGTTGCGAATTGTATGGCATTACGGCAAAGCCCTCAGCGGCATCGCGGGTATAACGCAATCCGGTAGCTGTACTAATCTGGCCAGGATCCTGAGCCGTTGGTTTGCCCCCCTGACGCAGGAAGCAAGAAGAAACAGTTAATGAAAGCCCTACTAAGAACAGGAGCGACTTGAAATACTTCATTTGAGTTAGGTTATGCATAAAAGTAACCGCTAATATAAATAGATAAATACATGTTTTCCAAAGAGTAGTGTTTTTTTGATAAATCCTTAATAGAAGCCCAGGCCCCCGAACTGATGGGTTTAACGCCCCAAACGGGCCGGTAGTATTCAGTTAACCAGCCATAACTACAGGAAATTGATATTCAGCCAATGGAGCCAGAATTTCTAATGCCGCATTAACAGACGGTACCGATTCAATAATGAGCATTTGCTTGCCACCACTTTCTTTCATCCGGCATAATTTGGTGTGGCTTTGCACAAAACCTAATATCCGGCCAAACGTTTCGGATTTAAAGTAATCATTGTTACCACTTACAAAGTAGGCCCTTATCTTTTCATTTTTGAGGCTTACCTTTTCAAAACCCAGCCTTTCACCAATCCACCGCAAACGCACCGAGTTAATCAGTTGTTCAACTGATTCTGGGATTGCTCCAAAACGATCTTTCATAGAATCGCGGAAAGCTGTTAGCGCTTTTTCATCTTTAATATTATCGAGTGTGGCGTAAAGCTGCAATCGCTCGCTGGTATTATTTATGTAGGTGTCCGGAATCAAAATTTCAAGATCGGTTTCAATAGTACAATCCATTACCAGCGTTTTGGCTTTGGCCGAAAGTTCTTCGGCAAATAATTCTTTGAACTCGGTCTCTTTCAATTCCTGAATGGCATCGTCCAGTATTTTATGATACGTATCAAAGCCCAGGTCGGTAATAAATCCGGTTTGCTCAGCGCCAAGCAAATTACCGGCACCGCGAATGTCCAAATCGCGCATGGCCACCTTAAATCCATCGCCTAATTCTGAAAATTCTTCTAATGCAGCCAAACGTTTGCGCGAATCGGATGACAGAACAGAACTGGGAGGAGTAAGTAAATAACAAAACGCTTTTTTGTTAGAGCGCCCCACGCGCCCACGCATCTGGTGCAAATCGCTAAGGCCAAACATGTGGGCCTGATTTATTATAATAGTGTTTGCGTTGGGGATATCTAAACCCGACTCAATAATATTGGTTGATACCAGCACATCGTACTCTGCTTCTATAAACTTAAGCATAACCTTTTCCAGCTTATCGCCATCCATTTGGCCGTGCGCTATACCAATGCGCGCATCGGGCACCAGTCTGAAAATGATATTAGCAATCTGTTCAATATCGCTTACACGATTGTGAACAAAGAACACCTGCCCGCCTCTTCGTAACTCAGTGCTTACGGCATCGCGGATAATTGCTTCATCATAGGTATGCAATTCGGTAGTAACCGGCTGGCGATTGGGCGGAGGAGTGGATATGATACTTAAATCGCGCGCGCCCATTAAAGAAAAGTGAAGCGTACGCGGAATGGGTGTGGCGGTAAGCGTAAGCACATCTACGTTTACCTTTAGTTCTTTTAACCGATCCTTTACCTTTACACCAAACTTTTGCTCTTCATCAATAACAAGAAGGCCCAGGTTTTTAAACGCTACATCTTTGCTCACCACACGATGGGTACCGATAATGATGTTGATGTTTCCTTCTTTAACTTCTTTTATGATCTGCTTAATTTCTTTATCGGTTTTGAAGCGAGACACATAATCGATTTTTACAGGCATATTGGAGAGCCTATCAGAGAATGTGCGGTAGTGCTGCATAGCCAAAATAGTGGTGGGAACTAATACCGCAACCTGTTTGCCTTCGCTGGCCGCTTTGAATGCCGCGCGAATGGCCACCTCTGTTTTTCCAAAGCCCACATCGCCACATACTAACCTATCCATCGGGTGTGGCTTCTGCATGTCGCGCTTTACATCTTCGGTAGCTTTAGCCTGATCGGGGGTGTCTTCGTAAATGAAAGAAGATTCCAGTTCGGCTTGTAAAAAACTATCTTCACTATATGCGTAACCGGGCGCGCTTTTCCGTTTAGCATAAAGGTCAATAAGTTCTTTGGCAATGTCTTTTACCTTCTTTTTTACTTTGGCTTTCTTACTATCCCACTCGCCACTGCCCAATTTACTTATAGAAGGAGGCGTTCCGTCTTTGCCCGAATACTTGGAAATCTTATGCAAGGCGTGAATACTTACGGTAAGAATGTCGTCATCGCGAAAGACGAGCCGAATGGCCTCTTGCTCTTTGCCCTCCACTACTTTTTTTTCGAGACCGGCAAACTTGCCAATACCAAAATCGATATGTGTTACAAAATCGCCCGGTTGCAGGGTTTGAAGTTCGCGAAACGTAAGCGCTTTTGATTTGGTAAATTTCTCTTTTTGCTTGTAGCGATAGAAGCGTTCAAAAATCTGGTGATCGGTATAACAAACCACCTTTGTGGTATGATCGACAAACCCTTCGCGCAATGAAAACTCAAGCGACTGGAATTTTAGTTCGGGGTGCAGTTCTTCAAAGATACCATGCAGCCGCTCTACCTGCCGGGGTTGTTCGGTTGCAATAAAGTTGCCATAGTTTTGCTGTTGGTGTTCCAACAGATTTGCTGCGAGCAATTCGAAATTTTTATTGAACGAGGGTTGTGCAGAAGAAGACAAGGTTAGTGTGGTAGCCGATTTAAAAAATCCGCGCGCACCAAACTCAACACAAGTAAAACCCTCTAAACTTTTTATGGCACTATTACCATTGTTAAAAAGATGGTGTGGCTCCAATACTACTTTAGTATTTCCGCTTTCGCGAAGAATTTTATCGAACGAAGAACTGGCCTTTTGAAAACAAGCATCAATAATATCGTGGCACAACTCCACATCTTTTACCCAGATTTTGGTGGAAGGAGAAATAAAATCAAAAAAAGATTGTCGCTCTTCCTGCACCAACCGGGTTTGTACATTGGGCATCAGGCTTACTTTTTCCAATGTATCTACCGAAAGCTGCGAGCCAGGGTCGAACGTACGAATGCTGTCCACTTCATCACCAAAAAGTTCGATACGATAGGGCAACTCATGCGCATACGAGAATACATCGATAATACCTCCGCGCACCGCAAACTGACCCGCCTCATACACAAAGTCTGTTTTTTCGAAATCGTAACTATGCAGAAACTCTTCCAGAAAATTTAAGTCCAGTGTTTCGCCTTTAGTAATAACGAAGGTATTACTGGCCAGCGATTTTTTATTGATTACTTTTTCGGCAAGCGCCTCCGGGTAGGTAACAATAATATTTCCATCCGGATGTTGACCAACCTGATTCAACACCTCGGCTCGCATAAGAATATTGGCGTTTTCAACCTCATCATATTCATAGGGCCGTTTATACGACATGGGAAAGAGAAGAATTTCTTTGCTTCCGATAAGATGTTGCAGATCGTTTACCAGATAAGCGGCTTCTTCTTTGTTTTGAGCAATAAGCAGGTGAGAAGCGCGTACGCTCTTATAAAGGGCGGCAAAAAGTACGGCATCGAGGCTGCCATGAATTCCCTTTACCCTGATTTTTACAGCACTGGACGTACGAATCCCCTCGGCCAATGTCTGCACCACACTGTCCGCACGAAAAATGGTAAGAAAATCGTGCGCCTTCACATCCAAAAACAGGGTGCAAATATAAGCGTACCGGTTTAAGGTTGCCAATCTTTGTTTGCGCAGAAGGGAAAGGTTGCCAACCTTTGCTACATGTATCACTTCCGGTTACTCATTCTGTTGATAGCGATTACGTCATTCCTGTTTCTTATAACCGGATTAATAAAGCCCTGGATAATGTTATGGTGGGAAGATGTACAGAACCGGAAGATGGTGATTAAATTATATGGCACTGCAACCTTGCTTTTTACGGTGCTCTATTTCATATTGGGCTTTTGGATTTAACATGGTTATGAAAAAGATTTTCGCATTCGTTTTGTTTTTTGCTCTGGTGGCTTGTGGAAAAGAAGAAAAGAAGGAGGTTCAGACAGAACCCTTAATAATTAATGAACTGCCACATTTAAAGTTCACCACGCTGGACGGAAAGCCCACCAGTACCCGTACCCTGGAAACTCCGTTAGTATTGATTTTATTTTTTGCCGATTGCGATCATTGTCAGCGCGAAGCGCAAGAGATTCAGAAAAATCTGGATTTGTTTAAAGGAAAAAACATTCAATTTATTTCGGCAGAAGAACCACAGGTAATACAAAAGTTTGCAGTCGATTATAAATTGCATGATCAGCCAAATGTTAAATTCGGGCGAACCGAATCAGCAGATGTGTATATGAATTTTGGTTCTATACACACACCCGCTATTTACTTGTACTCTGCTGATAAGCGATTGATAAAATCGTTTAATGGCGAAACACCCGTGGCTGAGATAGCGGGGGCGTTTAAGTAAAACCATTTGAAATGGTCATAAGTGTTTAACGTAAAGATTGAAAAAAATGAATGCATACATTTTATTTATGCTGGGTTTTGTAGTGGGTTTGTTCTTGTTAATGAGAATATTCAAAAAACAAACTTCTAAAGATTAGCGTTTTCGTAAAAGCCAACCTACACCCATTATTAACAACACCGTTGCCCCAATTGCCCAATAATTTGTCTTTCTGGCCTCTACAGAAAGCGTATTATCGGTAAGCAAAAATTTTACTGACGGAGGAGCCCAGTAAGCAGAGTTGCCTGCAACAGAATCAGCATTGGTGTTTACAATCGCCCACGGCATGTGTATGGCGTGCGTGTATTTGCCATCGTATGCTGTACTGATAAAATTGATTTTTTGTTCCAGAAGATTTTCTGTGTTTACATACTCTGGCAGCGAATTTAATCTTATTGGGATTTGCAATGAATCGGCAAATGCTTGCAAAAAATCATCTTCCATATCGTTATCTTCAATAACCATTTTATAAAACACTTCTTTACGGCTTTTTAATTTAGCAGCGAAATCTGTCCCGGGTAATTGCTTTTCTACCTGTTCGAGCAGCAGATTGAAATAGGCTTCAAAGAAAGCGCGGTTGGCATAATGATCGGTAATTTTTTCATTCAGCATTTTCAGGTATAAACTATCGGCAGGAGAGATGGACTTACCCTCGGCCGGAAGCCGTTCAATAAATTGAAAATCTTCTTTGGTAAAAAAATCATCGTGCGGTAAACCTAACCGGTTAATGGCATGATAGGTATCGGAGTAAGTGATGTAGGTGAAAAACCACCGGAATTTTTTCTCGAACGAACTTGTAACACGAAACAGCGAATCGTTTGGTGCGGCCAGGTGTTGATTGGCTTCATCCGCAGAAGCAAAATGCTTTTTAAATCCAATAAATTTTTTGTCTTCCTTGGCTTTGAGATAAACCGGAAATGCGGTGCTATCCACCGGTTGCCATTCCGCCAGGTGTACGGTATCAATAAAATGAACAAATGATTCTTTTATCTTTTTCTGCTTTCTATCCACCTCTCGGAAAATGGTTTTATCCAACTGCCCATCGGGGTGTACGGTGGTTTCCATGGACACGCGATGTTCGCAAGCGGTAAGCCACGCTAACACACCTCCACATAATATCCAAATTGAAATTTTATTGAATGTCATATCCTTTTGATTTTAAGCGTTCGGTAAGCGTAACAGGTTTGGTTTCGGGCTGTTGCGGATCGGAGATGTAACGCGAAGAGTTTAACACCGGCCCAACAATAGGGGTTGGTTTATTAAAAGTTTTTTCAATCAGCAATTCGCTGCCTAACCAAAAGAAAAGCGCCAACGAACCAGCAGCATAAGCGATTCTTGTAAGGTTTAAAAACCCGAACGAAAAGGATTTTTGCTTCGGCAAAGCCTGCATAATCTTGTGTGTGAGCGCAGCCGCATGGGCAGGCTCGGGTTGTTCCGGAAATTTATTTACCCACGTTTGCTCTACCTGAATAAGCTCCAGAGCCTGTGCGCAGGCAACACACGATTCAGCATGCGCAGCAAGTTGTTCTTTTTCGGATTCGGTTAACGCATCGTAGCGCATGAGGAGGTATTCAGATTGCCGGCATTTCATAACTCGAGCATGGTTTGGGTTTGATAATGTTGTTTCAGGTATTTGCCAATAGCTATACGCGCATGGTACAGGTTGCTTTTGATTTTGTCCTCGGTGGTTTCCAGAATTTCAGCCACTTCTGCCGGAGACAGGTGTTGCAAATCGCGCAGTATAAAAATTATTTTTTGTGTATGAGGCAACTGCGATGCAGCATCTTCAACGGCTTTCATCAGGTCGGCCTGTTGTAATTTATGATCGCCACCGGTTGCCTGAATCTGCTCTGTATTTTTTTCTATATCAATCGTCATCCGGTTTCTTTTATAATGTGCCGATTTCAGCATATCGAGACAAACATTGGTAACGATGCGGTAGAGCCATGTGGTTAGTTTAACATCTTCTTTATAGCGAGCCAGATTTTTCCAAAGTCGGATAAATGTTTCCTGGGTAGCATCTTCAGCATCCTGCAAATTGTTTAACACCCGAACCGCCACTGCGTACACAAACCGCTGATGTGTTTCAACAAGCAGGCGAAAGGCTGTTCGGTCCCCCGCAGCAGCCTTTTTGATAATTTCCGGTTCGGTTAAGGGCATTCTGTTTTCGGTAATGATACGAGCCTGAAAGATTATGGTAAAAAGGAGCCAGAAAGAAGTTCACTAAAGATACACAACCATCCATTGAAATATTTCTTCTGAAAAACAGAAACAAATATCCGGCACTTTCGTTAATTGCCTCATTAACGCATTTTATGAAGACATATCTGGGCGAATTGGAAGAGTTGGTGTTATTAACCATAGCCACGCTAGGCGATGAGGCCTACGGGGTTTCTATTCAACAGGATTTGGAGAACCGCTGTAACCGAAGCATCAGCATTGGAGCTCTGCACTCTACTATTACACGATTAGAAGAAAAAGGATTTTTGAAATCGTGGCTGGGTGGAGCTACCCAGGAAAGGGGCGGACGGAGTAAACGATTTTATGAATTAACACAAGCGGGTAAAAAGGCTGTAGCCGAAGCGAAAAGCGTGCGCGATGAGTTGTGGAGTCTTTCAAAAATTAACCTTTCGGTGAAATGAACCAACCCCCTAAACTAGCCCGAAAACTTTTTGAATGGTTTGCCGGTACAGCATTTGTAGACGATTTGTTGGGCGATATGGATGAATGGTTTTATAAAAATATTGAAACCAAATCCGTTTTTCGTGCAAAACTGATTTACTGGAAGCAGGTATTACAATTTCTGTTTTCTTATGCATTAAAAAAAAGAAAGCGGGATTCGCGTGTGGGGCAATTTGCATCAAGTGCGATATCAATGGCTATGTTCAAAAACTATCTCACGGTGTCAGCCCGATCGCTTTATCGTCATAAATACTTTTCTGTTGTAAATGCAATGGGGTTATCCATTGGCATGTGTGTTGGGCTGCTGTTAATTGCCCTGTATAGTTATGTGTTAAGCTACGATAACTTTCACCCCAATAAAGAAAACATCTATCGGATAATATCTACCCGAACAGAAGGAATCAAAAGCAGGGATATGGCCTCTGTGCCTGCGCCCTTACAGGAAAGCCTTCAACCTGAAATTTCAATCATTGAAAAATCAACACGGATCAATTCTGCTTTTAATGCCGAGGCTGTTCTGGAAAAAGAAAATCTTATGGTAAACGGCTACTACGCTGAGCCCCCTTTTCTCACACTCTTCAACTTTCCGTTAGAACGAGGCAACATATCCACTGCGCTAACAAGACCCAACAGTCTGGTTTTAACACAACGTCTGGCAAAAAAGATTTTTAACAAAACCGATGTGCTCGGTCAAACCATCGAGCTAAAGAATCTGGGTGTTTTTGAAATAACGGGTATCATCAATGATTTACCCAAGAACACCCATTTTGAGTTCGATGCGCTGGCGTCTTACAGTTCACTTCCGGTTTCACTAAGCGAAGCGTCTAATAAAACGGCATGGACAAACTACAGAAACAACTATCTCTACGTTCAGCTGCCCCAAAATTTTGATCGCGATAATATTGAGCATGCATTGGCGAAAATTGCCGCAGCCAACTACCCGGCCGATGCTAACGTGAAAGCAACATTTCAACTGCAACCGTTAGAAGATATTAGCCCTGGTCCGGATTTGAGTAACGCGCCCGGGCCTGTGTGGGATTATGTCGGGCTTACCGTTTTTGGAATAATAGCATTGCTCATTCTTTTGCCCGCCTGCTTCAATTACACCAACATTTCTGTTGCGCGCGCTTTAAAGCGTTCTAAAGAAATTGGTTTGCGCAAAACCATGGGCGGATTGAAGAACCACATCTTCGTTCAGTTCATCACCGAAACGGTGATTATCACATTCATTTCATTATTAGGCGCATTGCTTCTCTTTTTTATGGTGCGCACAGAATTTTTGAGTATGCTGGCCGATGCTTCGGCACTTGATCTAAGCCTTACCTGGTCAATGGTAGCGATGTTTGTGGGCTTTGCCTTGCTCACGGGCTTAATGGCCGGGTTTTTTCCAGCGCTGTATTTTTCCGGTCTCAACCCGGTGCAAGCACTTAAAAGCCAGTCAGGGGCAAAAGGTTTTTCCGGTATGCGTATTAGAAAAGGGCTAACCATTTTTCAATTTGCACTATCGTTCATGTTCCTGCTTGGCTTAGTGGTCTTCAGCCGACAGTATCGGTATACTTTAAATTTTGATTATGGATTTCAGCAGGAAAACATACTGGATGTTAATCTACAGGATGTAAGTCCGGATGCATTTAAAACAACCTTTGAAAATCTTTCGGTCGTTCAAAACATTTCAATGTCATCAAATATTTTGGGTGTTGATTATTCATCAACTATGGTTTATCCGTATGGAAAGGCCGACTCAACCGAGGTTTATCAGCTTTTTGTAGATCAACCTTACATTGACAACACCGGGCTTACGCTATTAGCCGGAAAGAATTTTCCTGATGGTACGTGGCAGCATGAGCAACACATGATTGTGAATGAAGAGTTTCTAAAAACGCATAATATTATCAGTGCACACGATGCGTTGGGCCAAACATTTACAGTTGATGGAATAGATCTTGAAATAATTGGTGTGCTCAGAAATTTCAATTTTGCCTCGCTTCAAGTCCCGATCAAAAATTTTATGTTGCGCATAAACCCAAACCGTTTTCAGTATGCAAACCTGAAAGTTTCTTTTACGGACGCCTTCAGTGGTATCAGCCAGATGGAGGCTCTTTGGAAAACACTAAGCCACGAACCTCTTCAGGCCAAATTTTTTCATGATGAACTGGATGAGGCGTATGGGTTTTATCGTGTGCTATTAAAAATTGTTGGGTTTCTTGGCTTGCTGGCTATCTCTATTTCATTGTTGGGTATGCTGGGCATGGTCGTGTATACTTCAGAGCAACGCACAAAAGAAGTGGGCATTAGAAAAGTAATGGGTGCCAGCACTACGGGTATTGCCTTTCTGCTCTCTAAAGATTATGCCCGCTTAATGGGTTGGTCATTTTTATTTGCCATACCGCTGGCTGTGCTTATATCGAATCGGGTACTGATTTCGCTTCAATATTACAGCGTGCGACTTAATATCTGGGATGTAGTGATCAGCGTGGTTTTATTGGTTTCACTGGGGCTGTTCACCATTGCTTCTCAAACTTTTAAGACGGCAAATACTAATCCGGCAGAGACATTACGAAGCGAATAACTTCACTTGTCCTCATTAATTATGGTTTGAATAAATGTTTTAGAAACACCCCTCAGGATTCCTTTTATTTCGGCCAGGTATTCGGGTTCTGAAACATCTACCACATACGGACATGCCCCAAAATCCAGTTTCTAAAGAAGGAAAATCAGACGTATCTTGATCGCGTAATTAAACAATAAGAATTATGAAACGATCAGCCACTGCCAATTGGAAAGGAACCGGTAAAGAAGGAAAAGGGGTAGTATCTACCGCCAGCACTGTATTGAACAGTACACAATATTCATTCAACTCGCGCTTTGCCGAAGGGGTAGGTACTAACCCCGAGGAGTTGATTGCTGCCGCACACAGCGGCTGCTTTGCCATGAAGCTAAGTTTTGTATTGAACGAAGCAGGCTTTACAGCCGATGACCTTACTGTGAAGTGTACAATTAATTTTGAAGATGGAGCCATTACCAACTCGCATCTGGATTTAACTGCCAGGGTGCCGGGTATCTCAACCGATAAGTTTCAGGCGTGTGCGGCTGATGCCAAGGCTAATTGCCCGATTTCAAAATTACTGAATACAGAAATTACACTGGAGGCAAAGTTGGTTTGAAAGAAAATGCTTTCTATTAACGTTCATCATCAAAAGCAAAAAGCCCGGAAATTTTTCCGGGCTTTTCATGTGTCTTAAATTTTTTAACCAGACCCATCTGCTCTGGGCAATCACCATTTAATTTTCCAGATCAAATACTCGCTCTGTTAAATGATCTTTCAGTTTCAGGTGGTCAACACCTTGCTTCAGCCAATCGGGCTGAGCTTTCCCTTTCAGATGGTAATCAAAAAACTCCATCATGCGTGCAGCATAATCTTTTCTGTTTTCGAGTTTGGCAAGGCCGTGGTTCTCGCCTTTGTATTGCATTAGCACAACAGGTTTTTTCAGTCTGCGTAAAGCATTGTAAAACTCAATGCCCTGTGTAAAATCAACAGCTCCATCCTTATCGTTGTGCAGCATGAGCAACGGAGTGGTTACTTTCTTAACATGATACACGGGTGAGTTACGCAGGTAGGCATCCCAGTTATCCCACGGGCCACCGGTAAAACGCCCTTGCGAAGCTTCAAAAATAGACATGTTACCACCACCTGAATTCCAGTAGATCAAATCATACATAGATACCATATTGGTAAGGGGTGCGCCCGCAGCAGCAGCTTTAAACATGCCGGTTTGTGTAACCAGAAAACAAGTTTGATATCCGCCCCACGAGTGGCCGTGAATGCCGATACGACCTTCATCAATCACACCGGTTTTTATGGCTGCTTTTACTCCTGGAATAACGCACCATACAGCCGACATGCCGGGGTCGTCCATTTTATACACTATGTCTGGAATGAAAACGGCATAGCCATTGCTGGTGTATACATTCGGATTCCATCCGCCTCCGGGAAAATTAGGATTAGCATAACTGTGCAGCGTTTGCGATAACTTTTCATAATAGTAAACTACGGTGGGATATTTTTTCCCTTTCTCATATCCGGCAGGAAGAAATAAAGCGCCTTGTAACGTGTCGCCTTTATCTGAAACATAATCTACCAACTGCGTTCCGGCCGACCATTGGTATTTGTTTGCTGCCGGTGCATTTGCAGTTACTTGCGCGGTATTTTTTAATTGAGCATCAGCGGCAAAAAATTCGGTAGGCTGATTGAATTTTTCACGGCCAAACAGATACACTTCCGATTTTTTTGCTTTCGATAGCCAGTTTATACTGGCATCTTCCCACAGCAAAGTTTTTGTGCCAGGCGCAAGACCAGCCTTGCCGGGCTCAAGCCGCGCAATGCCGCTTTTTTTATTCCACTCGCCATACGTGCGAATGTATTGTGGCTTCTTCAGGTCAATTCCTTTTTCATCGGCATCTAATGTAAAGCGTGATTGATACCGGGTTTTTTCTTTCCGGCCATTCACCGTAAGGTTTACGGCTGCCTCTTTTCCGTTTACAGGTATCTGCCAGATATCCCACAGGTCGCGGATAAGCACATATTTATTATCAAGACTCCAACCTATCGCAGGGGTAAGGGGTTTTGTTACATTATGATCGTCTTCGGTGTTTACAAAAGAAGTTTTCAGTTTTTCTGTGATGTTAATGTGGCTTTTGGTAGCAATGTCGTACACATAGTAATGCCCTTCTTTTCCATAGAGGAATTTTGTTCCATCGGGCGAGGGGCGCGGGTTAGACCAGAATGATGGGATATATAGTTTTTCAAACACACGGGTTTTTGATCCGGTGTTAAGATCAACCACATACACGTCTATGTATGTTTGCCCGTCTAGCGCATTATCTAATTCATACGCGCTGTTATCGGTTGCCAGCGCATAGCGTTGTTTGGGCATTGGCGAAAGCGTTTTTAATGTTCCGTCATTCAGCCTTGTAAAGGATGTTGAAGCAACATGACACATACCCCAGTAACTAAAATTTTTATCCTGGGTTTCCATTCGTTGCTGGCGCGATTGCAGGCGTGTATCCGTCCAGTGCCAGATGGTCATGTCTGGTCTTATCGTATCGCCTTTGGGCGCATCGGATTTTTTTGCGTCTAATTTGGAGATAGCTTTTTGTAAATCGGCAATGGATTTAATGGCGGTATCGGATTTTATTTTGGCCAGCTTATCGGCATCCGAAACAGCAGTAGAATCTTTTTCAGCGGCCTTAGGCTTGTCTTCTTTTTTAGCCAGCTCAAGGTCGTGTATGCCAAACAACAATCTTGTTAAATCGTCAGTCCATAACGGTTTACGGTTAGGGCTAATAGTCATTCCTTTCGGAAACCTGATAGAATCTTTTGCTGCCTCGTAAATAACAACAAACGGAGAAGGGGCAGAAAGATTTTTTACTCCTATTACACCGCCTTTATCTTGTTTATATTTTTTGTCTTTTACCAGTTTTAACGCAGCAAGCGCATCGCCCTCTTCGGTCCAGTTCAATGATTGATACCGTGCTTTATCACTGTCTGCTATACGTGTTTGTCCGGTAGCAACTGTGTACAGAAGCAAACCATTCCCGGCTTGATTGGCGGCATCAATGGTGTAAGCAAGAAAGTTTCCCTTTTTATTGAAGGCAAATTCTGAAACGTTGCCTATGTTCTGACTTTTTCCGCTGGCGAGTTCAATCAACAAAAGATCGGAACCCTTTGGGTCATCGGGTTTGCCCGGGCCGCTTCTTTCTTTTACAGTTTGAATGGCAATATGGCCAGCCCAATCACCACTAAAAGCAAATGATCCGGCTTTCTCATACTCGGTCTTTTTCCCCGATGAGAGATCTACCACGTGAAGTTTTTCAAAAAGTTGCTTGCCCGGGGTTTTTGCAGAAGATTTTCGTTCAGTGTTTTTCGGATATTCTTTGAAGGCTATCCATTTTCCATCTTCTGAAAATGAAAAGGTAACGGATGATGTACTTCCGACAGGATACGTTTTTTTGTCAGAGCCTCTTACCTGCTGAATAATTAATTCACCGTCTCCGTCAACAGGGAGTAGCGAATAGGCAACCCATTTGCCATCAGGCGAAATAGTTACGCTAAAAGGTGAGACAGATTTCCAGGAAGAAACATCTTTCCATGTAATAGGTTTTTGTGCGGGTTGTGCTATTGCGGCTATGCAGTAAAACATCAGCACAGCAGAAAGAGTAATTTTATGAGCAGCGTTCATAATTAAAGTATGGATTGTGGTTATTGCCTTATGCGGTTAAAGCTACTATAATCAGATGCTTTGACCAATATGTTTTTTAGGATATGGATGAAAAACAATAGACCGACTTTGTTAATCTGAAGGAGCTACAGGCATTGAGGCCTTGCTGCGTTCAGAATGCTTACTTACTCCAATTTGTTTTTTATGCGCGTTAACTCTTGTACATCATATTCATCCAACAGACCTTTGGGCCCCGGGCGATTTAGATTTTTTTTATTCTCGATTAGCAGCTCAATACCAATAACGGGTACCCGATCATTTCCAATAGTAAAGAACTGAGAACTCTCGCGGGCCTGCAGATAGTTAACGGCTGGAGTAAAAGTTAATACATCTACCGCGTTAGGCTCAAAGCCAAAAGCCAGAAATAAAGGCTTCTCGAATTCTTTCGGTTGCAAATCGCCAATGTCTAATTGAAGTTCGCGAAAAGCGTTCAGTAAACGCTGTCCGTTTTCTTGCGAGGGCTCAATCAGCAAATCAAGGTCACCAGTTCCACGACTCACGCCATAGTAAATAGCGGCAAAACCACCAATGATGACAAAGTTTACCTCGTTTTTCAGGAGGGTACGAACCAACGTTTCATGAAAAGGGCTAAATAAACTCATTTCCTTTTTTTACCACTAACTTTAGTCCTTTATAAGAATAATTGAAATCAGGTTTTTCGAGACGCTGCATCCACTTTCTTAAAATAGCCAGGCGCTCTTCAGGCCGCAACGATTCAAAATGCGCTTGTCGCAGGTCAGCAATTTTCTCGGGCGTGGTTCGAAGTACTTTCATATTGACAATATAGTATTTTTTAATAGCCGCTTATAATTGAACGAAAAACCCGGAATAGCTCCCGGGTTTTTCATTGATCTAAGCCTCTCTCCGCTGGAGAGCGGTTGGGGTCAAAACGGATACTCGCCCTTCTCGATTATATGTTTCGCCACTTTGCGTCTTGCATTTTTCAAATTGTAGGGCTCGACTTTCGTGAATCGTTTTAAGCCCATCAACATCAGGCGTTGCTCATCGCCTTCGGCAAAAGAAGTGATGGCGCTCCTGCCGGCAGCAGCAGCTTTTTCTATGGCATGATGCAAATAAATCAATGCCATTTCTTTTTCTATTTCGCAGGCTTGCTCACCACGCATGCTGATTAGCTTTTCTACGCGCAACAATACAGACTCAGCCGCATAACCCTCAATCAGCATATCGGCCAGGTTCATTAAAATTTCCTGCTCTTCCGATAGCTTCATCATAAATTTTTGAACGGCTGCACCACTAACCATCAGGCCGGCTTTCTTGAGATTACGTAAGGCTTTCTTTTCCTTGGCGAACAAGGCAGTATCATCATCGCTGCCAAAGTCGGGTATCGACATCAATTCTTTTTGCACAGCCATGGCTGGATTCATCAAGTCTAAATGTCCCTTCATGGCACGCTTTAACAACATGTCGATAGTAAGCAGGCGGTTGATTTCGTTGGTTCCTTCAAAAATCCGGTTGATACGCGCATCGCGGTACGCACGATCCATCGGACCTTCGGCCGAGAAACCCATACCGCCATAAATTTGCACGCCTTCGTCCACACTATAATCCAACACTTCCGAACCATGTACTTTAAGAATAGCACACTCAATGGCAAATTCTTCCAGCGCTTTCAAACGAGCCTTACCCGAATCCATTCCTCCGGCTACAAATGCATTGTATGCATCATCAATATTCTGGCTGGCGCGATAATGTGCCGACTCGGAAGCAAAGATGTGTGTGGCCACATCGGCAATCTTATGTTGAATAGCGCCAAAAGTGGCAATAGCTACACCAAATTGTTTGCGTTCGGTTGCATATTTTACCGCCTTGGAGATGGCCATCTTGCTTCCTCCTACCGCAGCAACACCCAGCTTAATGCGACCGACATTCAGAATGTTTACTGCTATCTTAAATCCATTCTCACGTTCGCTCAACAGGTTTTCTACGGGTACTTTACAATCGTTAAAAAATATCTGGCGGGTAGAAGATCCCTTAATACCCATCTTTTTTTCTTCTTCATTCATGGTAATGCCGCCAAATGCCTTTTCAACAATGAATGCACTTAGGTTTTTATCATTGTCGATTTTTGCAAACACTACGTACACATCGGCAAAACCACCGTTGGTGATCCACATTTTCTGACCGTTGATCACGTAATGTTTTCCATCAGCCGAAAGCACAGCCTTTGTTTTGCCCGAGTTGGCATCACTGCCCGAATCAGGTTCCGTTAAACAATAGGCCGCTTTCCATTTGCCTGAGGCGAGATTCGGAATGTATTTTTTCTTTTGCGCCTCGTTGCCATAATAGAGAATCGGTAAGGTACCAATACCGGTATGTGCCGAAATAGCAACGGCAAAAGAATGACCGGCACCCAACACTTCAGCTACCAGCATGGTGGTATTAAAATCCATTCCGAAACCGCCAAACTCCTGCGGAACAGAAGTGCCGAGCAACCCAAGCTCTCCTGCTTTATCTAAGAGTTGCGGCATCAATTGCGGATTCTTCATCGAATCGATTTCATCCAACCGTGGATGTATCTCCTGTTTCAAAAAATCTTTGCACGTTTGTGCAATCATTTTTTGCTCTTCATTAAAATCTTCAGGAATAAAAACTTCCTGCGCCAGTGTTTCGCGAATGAGAAACTCGCCTCCTTTGATTGTTTTTTTTAATTCTGCTGCCGTTGACATTGCCTCTGTAAGTTTAATTTTTTACTTCTATTTCGAGAAGTAGGCAGCTGTCGCCAGTAGGCAGGGTGTTGCTGCCTACTGCATTCTGCCTACTGCCTGCTATTTAGTTTAACATCTCATAAATCCCTGCCACACCTTGTCCGCCACCTACACACGCGGTAACCATTCCATACTTCTTGTTGCGTCTGCGTAGTTCATTGAAAAGTTGTACCGATAACCGCGCTCCGGATGAACCGAGTGGATGACCCACTGCAATAGCGCCACCGTTCACATTCAATTTTGTTCTGTCAATACCTAACTCTTTTACTACGGCCAATGATTGTGCCGCGAAGGCTTCGTTTAGTTCAATCAAATCGATATCATCTTGTTTGAGCCCTGCAATCTTTAATGCTTTTGGAATTGCTGCCACCGGACCAATGCCCATAATGCGCGGATCAACACCGGCTGTTGCATAACTAACCATGCGCGCTATGGGCTTCAGGTTTAGTTGTTTTACCATACGCTCGCTCATAACGGCTACAAAAGCGGCACCATCCGATGTTTGTGATGAGTTGCCTGCGGTTACAGTTCCGCCCACAGCAAAAACAGGTTTTAATTTCGATAATCCTTCTACGGTTGTATCGGCACGAATACCCTCATCGGTAGCCATCACAAACTCGCGCGTTTTCTTTTTCATGTTTTCGTCCAGGTAAGTTTCCTTTACGGTGATGGGCACAACTTCATCTTTAAACTTGCCTTCTTTCCAGGCTGCTGCTGCTTTCATGTGGCTTTCATACGAAAACTGATCTTGTTCTTCGCGCGAAATTTTATATTGCTTTGAAACTTCTTCGGCCGTAAGGCCCATACTGGTGTAATACGTAGGGTTATCTTTTGCAATTGTATAATTGAGAGCCGTTTTAAAACCCATTACCGGTACCAGCGACATAGACTCAGTACCTCCGGCAATAATGATATCGGCCTGGCCTGCTTGTATGCGTTGGCTGGCAATTGCGATCGTCTCTACTCCCGATCCGCAGTAGCGGTTAACAATCATGCCGGGTGTATCGATACCGAGGGCAAGCAATGAAATCATTCTACCCATTTGCATGCCCTGGTCTGCTTCGGGTACGGCATTCCCTACAATCAGGTCGTCCACCATTTTGTTTTCCAATCCTGGTATAGATTTCACCAAATGCTTAATCACATCCGATGCGAGGTCATCTGGTCTTGTAAAGCGAAACCCACCTTTTTTGGCTTTGCCAACTCCGGTTCTAAATCCTGCTACGATGTATGCGTTCATGTCTGTACTTTTTAAGTTTGTGTTCTTTCATTTAAAAGTTGGCAGCAGGCAGACGACAGTAGGCAGTCTGCGCACCACACTATTCATTTTTTGCCTTTGGTAAAAATTTTTCAGGATGCTCAATCATCGAACTCAACATTCTTCCAACTTCTTCTGCGTCTTGCTCTAACTCATTAAACTTTTCTTGTGCGATGTATTCACTTGCTAATGAAAACTCAAGCCACACAATTGTTTCACTATTTTCTCCATCCGCATCAGAAATTTTATTGACGAAATATGGTTGATATTTTCTTTTTCGATAGGCTTCTGCAATACAAGAGCAAACCGATCGCGATGACCTTCTTATCTGATCAGCTAAAGCGTATTTTTCTTCCGGAGGAAATGTTTTGGTGATATGAAATATTTTCATCGCCAAAGCAAATGCCTTTTGGTACACTATCAAATCACGATAACCCCTTGACTTTGACATAGTCTTTTGTTCTACGATTTTGACTGCCGACTGCATCCTGCTTACTGCCTACTTTTAGTTTCTTAACGGTTTCCCCCCTGTCAAAATCGCCTGTATTCTTTCCAGCGTTTTCTTCTCGCCTGTTAACGACAAGAATGCTTCACGTTCCAGATCCAACAAATATTGCTCGGTTACTTCTTGTGGATAGCTGAGATCGCCACCACACATTACATTGGCAATCCATTTGGCAACTTTGGCATCGTGTTCAGAAATATAACGGCCCATCAACATGCCTTGTAATCCCGCAAGGAAAAGCGCCTGACCCGTGCGGCCCTGTACTTTGATATTCTTTGCTTGTTGCGGCATGGTATAGCCTGCTTCCACCAAATCAAGTACGGCTTGTTTGGCATCCGCTATCTGCCGGTCTTTATTCATGCTTACGCGATCGAGCTTTTTAAGAATACCCAACTCGCGTGCTTCTTCAGCTGAAGTGGCCACTTTTGCCGTAGCAATAGTCATGAAAGCATTTTGAAGTGCGTTCAATTCTACATCGCCCTCTTCCATGGCATCGCTTACGCGCTTGGTAAATTCTTTTGTTCCGCCTCCGCCAGGAATCAGACCAACACCAACTTCAACCAAACCAATATACGTTTCAGCTGCTGCCTGTGCGATGTCGGCATGCAATGTCATTTCGCATCCACCACCCAATGTTCTTCCTTGCGGGGCTACCACAACCGGAATAGAAGAATACCGCAAGCGCATTACTGAGTTCTGGAACATTTTAATCATGAAGTCGATCTCGTCATAATCCTGTTCGATGGCATACATAAACACTAATCCTAAGTTCGCGCCAAGCGAAAAGTCGGGGCCCTGATGGCCAACCACCAACCCTTTGTAATCTTTTTCAGCCAGATCAATGGCCTTGTTCAGGCCTTCAATTACGTTGCTGCCGAGGGTATAACTTTTCGAACTCCACGAGAAGTTGAGTACACCATCGCCAATGTCAGTAACTTTCGATTCAGCATTTTTCCACACTACACTATCGCTCTTACTTTCGAGAATAATAAAGCTTTCGCGACCCGGAATAGATTTGTAGGATTTAGAAGGGATGTCGTAATACTTTTTGATGCCACCTTCGGTTTTATAAAATGATTTGTTGCCGGCAGCAATCATATCATACACCCATTGATTGGGTTTGTAGCCCGCGGCTTCCATTAACGGAATACTCTTTTCAACACCTACGGCATCCCAGGTTTCGAACGGGCCGAGGTCCCAGCCAAAGCCTCCGCTTACGGCATCATCAATACGGAAAAGTTCATCGCTTATTTCTGGTATGCGGTTGCTTACATACTTAAACAAATCAAAAAACATATCGCGGTAAAAATCTCCGGCTTTGTCTTTGCCGGCCAGCAATACTTTAAAGCGATCTTTCAGGTTGTCGATTGTCTTGGTGGTTTCGAGTGTAGCAAATTTTGCTTTTGCCTTGGGCTGATACTCGAATGTTTTAAGATCGAGCGTAAGAATTTCTGTTTCTCCTTTGGCATTCTTTGATTTCTTATAAAAACCCTGACCGGTTTTGTCGCCTAACCATTTATTTTGTTCAAGTTTATTAACGGTATCGGGTAACTTAAACATTTCGCGGCCTTCATCATTTGGTAAACCTGCATACAAGTTGTTGGCAACTTTTACGAGTGTATCTAAACCCACTACATCCGATGTTCTGAACGTGGCCGACTTCGGTCTTCCGATTACGGGTCCGGTAAGTTTATCGATCTCATCTACATTAAGATCATACTTGCGCATAGAATCTATTACTTTCAATAGCCCCCACACACCAACTCGGTTGCCGATAAAGGCAGGCGTATCTTTACACAACACTGTGGTTTTGCCCAGGAAGAGATCGCCATAATGAAGTAAGAACTTCGTTATCTCCGGGTCGGTCTTGGCAGTAGGAATAATCTCTAAAAGTTTCAGATACCGGGGAGGATTAAAGAAGTGCGTACCGGCAAAATGCTTTTGAAAATCTTCGCTGCGCCCTTCGGCCATTAAATGAATAGGAATGCCCGAGGTATTAGACGTGATGAGTGTGCCGGGCTTGCGGTATTTTTCTACTTCGGTATATACTTTCTTTTTGATCTCCAGATTTTCCACCACTACTTCGATTGTCCAGTCATAATCTTTGATTTTGGACATATCATCGGTAAAGTTTCCGAGCTTAATGCGCGAAGCAAATTTCTTACTGAACAGCGAAGCCGGGTTAGCTTTTAGCGTAGCCTCGAATGCGGCATTCACAATTCTGTTTTTTACCGCAGGATGATCGAGGGCTAAGCCCTTCTTCTTCTCATCTTCTGTCAGTTCGTTAGGAGCAATGTCGAGCAGCAGCACATTAACACCAATATTGGCGAAGTGGCAGGCTATGCGTGAGCCCATTATACCGGATCCTAATACGGCAACTTTGCGGATGGTTCGATTCATATCGTTATGCGTTGACTGGTTATTGTAATATCTTATCGTAAATCTTGTTGTTTTCAATCAATTGATTAATGCCCTGAACCACTTCAAAAAAAGTATTCAGTTTGCCGGCTGAAATTTCTTCCTTCACCGCTTCATTAAATCTAAGTACAATCTCCTTAGAATGCTCGCGATGTATTTTGCCCTCTGCTGTGAGTTTAATTCGTACCGAGCGCTTATCTAATGTATCGCTCTCGCGGCTAATAAGTCCTTTATCTTCCATCGACTTTAAAAGCCGGGTAAGGCTTCGGGTTTCAAGGCCCATAAGGGGCGCTATCTTGGTGGCCGGGGTACCCTTGTCGGAATCAATATTAAGTAAAGCGAACCCAATAGACATGGTGCCCCCATATTTCAGTGCCTGCTGATTATACATGCGCGCAATGGCATGCCAGGCCGAGCGAATATGATAATCAACTGTTTCCTCCCGTTTCATACACAGCAAACGATACCCTGTAAAATAAGTAAAAATTATTAGGCACGCATAACAAATGTTGAAAATTATTATGCCCCCTCTTTATTTTAATGGGTTCTTTTAAAATAGTCAACCCGCCAAAACTGATCATCGTATTTTCGGGGGAATGGCATGGCCGTGGTTTTGTGCCGGTACGGGGCCGCTTGTTGCAAGCTGTTAAATCCACCACCTACAAAAATGCGATCGGCCAGCGGAAACCAGTCGTATGCCGGAAAGTAGGTGTAACAAAAGACATTTTCTATATCAATCTGCTGATCGGTTAACACGACAAATACCGGGTTATAATTTTCAAGTGCTGCTATTTCCTTAGCATAACTAACCAACGCTTCTGTTTCTTCACGAATAAAAGCATGAACAACAAGCCAGAGAGGTTTACCTTCAGGAATGAGGTGAGCCGGAATACGGGCAGGGTTTGGAGCAGGATATTGAAGGTTGGTAGCAAGAATATTTTTTCCGGTTTTCTGTAAAAACGTTTCATGTGCTGGTTCCAGTTCTTCAAAGCAATAAGTCGTGTTGAAGACGGGTATATTCTTTACAAGTGCTTTATAAGCATCCCATTTTAATCGCCTGGCCAGGTAATGGGTTTTTATGTTTGCCTTGATGGTGTTTAACTCACCAAACAAACCAACGGGAAAGGTATCGATATACAACTCGTTATAGGCTGTTGAATGTATAGCGATTGACACTTGCCGGGATACCTGTGTTATTGTCTTGCCCTCTGCATAAAGAATGTTTTCGGGGTTAAATAACTTTTCTGCAAGCGGGTTATTGGTTAGAATCTTATATGGCGAAATATGGAACTGATTAATAAAGGTGTGTACACGGCTAAGGTGGCCCATGCCTCCGCCCATAGCATAAAACAAATTCATCGGCCGCGTTTAGCCAACTCAGCAATAATGACAAATTTTTCGCGCTCCTTTAAATCATTAATCATTAAAATACCTGGCGCCAGAGAAAGACCGAATCCCTGTATTTTGTATCGTCCCTCAACATCATACCAATCTGTGCTTTCGCTTACGCGGATGGATTTGATCTCTGTATCGTTGCGTTCAAGTTTTAGTTTTCCATCGCGCAACTTCACTTCATAAGCGCTGTTCATTTCTTCGTTGTTAGCCACCTTCAGCTTATCTTCATACAACTTGATCTTCCAGATTAACTGCTCGTTTCCATCGCGCAGCTTGAAGCCGTCATCATCCAGCTTAACGGCATAAACCATAGCGTTGGAGGGATTGTAATACTTGCGTTTGTCGGCTCGTTTGGCTGTTCCTATAAGTTGACCTTCGTCATCATGTATAGAAATTTCGTTTGAACTAATGGATATGCGCGCCAGCTCTTCATCGGATGATGAGTGGATGATGTAATTTCCCGAACCTGCATTGTTATTACTGAATGTGCAGGCGGACAGCAGTACGATTAGTGTCCAGCAATGTTTTAAGGAGTTGCTCATAATGGGTTATTTCATGTTTAACAGTATAAGAACCTTCAATAGTTGATTGTAATGCTTCCCCAACTTGCTTTCGCTTTTCGTGCGAAAGATTAACAAAATCAAAAAATGTTTTAAGGCATGCAGAGGCATCACCAGGCGGAAACAGGAATCCGTTTTGCTGATTGCGTATAACATCTTTCATCCCTCCTGTTTCGGAAGCCAGAACAGGAATACCCAATGCGCCAGCCTCTAACAACACGTTAGGCATTCCATCATAAAACGAAGGAATGGCCACGGCATCGCAGCACAGGTAATATCTAAGCAACTCATACCGATCGAGGAAAGGAAAAGAAGTAAATGAAAACTTGTTTGAAGCTAATACCTGTTGCACATCGTCACTGGTTTCGCCTATTAGCAGGAAATGAATCTTTTCAAGAACAGAAGACTCGCGCAGCGCCTCCAGCAAAAAGAACACCCCCTTCTTAGCTTTTAGCTGCCCAAACAACCCTATGCAAATTCTATTTTTACTGTGCTCACTTTTCCATTTTTCCGAAAAAAGCAATTCGCTGGCTGAGGGGTTCCAGCTTTCCGTGTCAATACCATTGGGGACAAACTGCACATTAACCTGTGGATAAAGCAACTGAATTTTTTCAACCTTGTCTTTGGAGACCGCACTTACCAGGCGCGATGCCTCAAGTGCATCGCGCATGATATCGCGTTTGCGTGGAGTAAAAACTGACGAGTCAAAATCATTACCGCGCACCATGGTTAGCAAAGGTACTGTTAACCATCGCGAAAAAACCGGGGCGGCTAACATAGGCAAGTATCCACCAAAGCAAACCAATGCAGATATTGGTTTGTGGCGTACAAACTCCCAGGTTCGGTTTAGTGTATGCGCTTCACTTTCTTCAAACGGTACGGCAGCATACGAGCCGTTAAGTTGTTGTATAAACTGGAAGGGAGTTTCTCTGCTTGTAAAGTGCAATACATTAATGGTATAGCCCAACTTGCGCAGGCCGTCAACAATCCTGTCGCAGGATTGCGCCATGCCCCCGCGCTGAGGCGGGTAATTTTCGGTAAGCCAAAGAATGTTCACTTAACTATCAAAAGTATTTTGTGTATCGTTATCTACATTGCGGAAGAAACGCGATGAAGCAGGCCTTGAAAAACTATCCCGGTCGTACTGATTAAAAAAAACATCATCCCATACTAATGTTTCTACCAACCGGTTATCGGCAGGGATGTCTTGTGCAATAAACCCTGCTCCTGGTTGGTCTGTGTTGCCCATTGGCAATGGAGGTGTGCCGCCAAGCGGTTCCAGTTGTTTGTACAGTCCTCCCAACACAGTAAAGAACAGAGCCGGATTCAATATGCCTGCTCCTAACTCTTTATTTTTTTCTTTGAGTTTGAAGATGTATTGATCCCCTTCTTCACTTACTTCAATATGTTCGGGCAGCGGATTTCGCGGTTTGTAATTTTTCTTGTTTGCAGACAGGCGAATGAAAAAACGGTGCAGCGTTTTAGTTTTTGATTTATGCTTTCCATTCGCGTTTCTGTAACTGATTTTACGAATCTCATCCAACACAACGGTTTCCAGGTACGATCCATCCAAAAGAGTTACACCGGCAATAATCATTTTTGGTTCGTACAGACTAACATTTCGCTTGCTGCCCGAATACTGATAATCATATTTGTTTGGTGTAAGCGATTTCATCGGGTCGCGAAAATCCAGCGAAGCGGATAGCTTTGCTTCTTCCCCGGCCTTGCTTTTAATGGCCTCAAGAAAAGGCATAAAAAACAAGCGGAGGTAGTTGTTAATGTCGCGTTTGGCGAAATTAGATCGTGTTTGTACAGTGTCATAAAGCCATACTCCTAAAACAGCAAGACCAAGCAGCCAGTAATAATTTTCCAACGCAAAAGCGGTTATTGTTAAGCCAATTATGGCCAAAATCAGCAGTGTCATTTTTGTTCCCAGTAATAGCCTGGCTTTATCGCAATAGGTATCAAAATCGCTTGCCTTTTTTAAAAACGCCATCCAGTGCTTTATGCTCATGGTGGTGTTAATGGTTTTGTTATCAACAAAATGCTTTTGTTGTAGCGTAAGCTCTTTATAAAACTGGTTGGCTTTACGGACACTCATAATATGGGAAGTTAAAAAGAAAAAGACAGAGCATCATCATAAACCTGCTGCAACTGTTTGTGAGCCCTTTGCCAGGTAAAATTTTGCCTGATTTTTTCTATTGCTTCAGCCCCCAGGTTAGCCGTATGTTTCGGGTAATCCCACGCCAAACGAATGGCTCTGGCCAGTTCAGCCGGCCTGCCCGGGCGAATTAAAATCCCATCTTTATTATGACTAATTATTTCTTCCACAGCGGGCAATTGCGAAGCTATTACTGGTGTACCACAGGCCATGCTCTCCAGTATTTTAAGAGGAGAGCATCCCTGTTCAATGTTGCGGCTACATTCCGTTAGTGGCGATACCGAAAACAAGGCGTGTTGCAACACCCGAAATAGTTCTTGCTTATTCAATTGGTATAGCCAGATTACCTTACCCGAAACGCCAAGACGTTCAGCAAATCTGCGGTACGGTTTTGCGTGGTGTTCCGTATAAGAAGAACAAACAACAAGCACCACGTCTACGTCCTGTAAATATCGCAGCGACTTTAGCAGGACATCCATACCCTGCCAGGGTTGAAGCGCGCCCACATAAGTCATGTAATTTTTCGGAAGTTGATTGGGGTGAGGTAAAGGTGCCGGAACATCTGCGCCATTAGGGATTACGGTAATCTTATTTTCGGAGCCCCCATGGGCACACAAATATTTTTTTGTTACGTGCGAGGGAGTAATAACGGAAGCCGCGTATTGCAAGCAGTGTGCTTCCATCTGTTTAATCTTTTGAATGGTTTCGTTAGATAGGTGAGGGAAGCGATACGGAAGCTCAATAGAAGGCAGTCCGTTTACTTCATACACCGCACGGATATGTGGAAATTTGAGTACGGCCATTCCGCCCCAGATATCACGGTAGTGGCCAAGCATCAGATTGTGTTGGTCTTCCAGAATTTGTTTTACCCAATGCATAAAAGCGGTGGCACGGGTTAGCAGGTTGGGTTCATCCGACTCAAAACAAAGTTGATGAATCGTTTCGGTACACACCGGATTGAGATTGCTCTTGAGTGTAAGCAATAAAAGCGGTGTGTGCGTTTCGGCCAACACCGCACACATTTGGTGAATATGTGTTGATGCCCCTTTGTAGGAAGGGTGCGGATCAAAAGCAATATAAACAGACCGGTAATCGCTTCGCATAGCTGGTGAGTGGCCACACCCTTCCAATATAGGTATAATGAAACAAGTTTTTTTGTTGATTAGCTGTTTCTGAAAAGAGAGCCATTTTGCAGAAAGACTATGCAAGTCAACGGATAGATTCCCAACACGACATTCTGTTATAATTTTTGCAGACACTTTATAGCGAACACCTTATTTCGCTGCGCAATCGTTGTAGCAACTTGTTAACCCACATTCAATCTGTAGGGAAAGCGCAGCCATCAAAATTCTTATGATTAAAATCATAATTGTGTATGGTTAACAATCATGTGGCATCTTATTAGGTCAACCTAATCTTGTACAGTGAAACAGCAAGAAAACCCAGAAGCTATGAAAACGATCATAAAAAAAACCAGCCTGATGGCCCTGTTTGTTATGGTAATTCTCCATACAAGTGTTTGGGCTCAACAAAACTATAAAGTAACCGGAACACCGGCTATTACAATTGCCGGTACCTCTACCATGCATGACTGGACTATGACCTCGAAACAAGTTACTGCTCAGGCGCAACTCGAAACCGATGCAAGTGGTCAGCTAATCAAAGTAAACTCACTGTTGGTTACAATCCCTGCCGAAAGCCTGAAGAGTGGAAAAGGGGCAATGGATAAAAATGCATACAACGCATTGAAGACTGATAAAAATAAAGATATCAGGTTTCAGTTTACATCCGCCACCATTAATGGGGCAAACATTGTGGCCCAGGGAACCCTTGCTATCGCAGGGAGTTCAAAACCTACTGAGTTAACCGTTACCGGCAAATCTGTGGCTAATGGAATCCGGTTTGAGGGTTCTAAAAAACTTAAAATGACAGAGTATAATGTAGAGCCGCCTTCATTCATGTTTGGCTCGGTAAAAACAGGCGATGAAATAACCATAACCTTCGATATCACCCTTTCCATAAATAAATAAAATCATAGTATACCCATTTTTAAATGTTAACTGTTATGAAAACAAAATCTGCAATGTTAAAAAGCCTTCTGTTGGTACTTGGCCTTATGTTCGGCTGGACAGCATGGGCACAACAATCTTCTCTGCAATACTGGCGGCCATACGACAAACGCGGTATTAATGTATTCGAAACGTCAAAAGAGGATACCGTTATCTACGATGGTCTGAAGGTTCGCTTAGGCGCTGGCTTTACACAAGGCTATCAAAACCTGAAGCATAGTAATGGATTGGCAACTCCGGCTCTGTACGAAATGGGTGGAGGCTTTCCGCTGGCACAAGCTAACTTTAATATCGATGTGCAACTGTATGACGGTATTAGTCTGAATCTGGTGTCTTACATGGCATCGCACCACCACAATGAATTTTGGGTAAAAGGAGGCTATCTGCAAATTGATAAAGTGGGTTTTCTGAAAAGCGAGCTTTTTGATAACCTGTGGAAAAACCTGACCTTGAAAGTAGGACACATGGAAGTAAACTATGGTGATGCACACTTCCGCAGAAGCGATGGTGGCCACACCTTGTGGAACCCTTGGGTTGAAAACAACATAATGGATGCCTTTACCACAGAGATAGGCGCAGAGTTATACTGGAAAAAAGACGGTATAATCCTGATGGGTGGTTTTACCGATGGTGAAATACAAGGAAACATCGCTAATCCGTCAACTCCCGATGGGGCTAAACGTAAACCCAACCTTTATGCAAAAGTAGGGTACGACAAACAAGTGAATGACAACCTGCGGGTAAGACTTACCGCCTCTGCTGTTACAACCAAGTCTTCTGCAAGCAATACCTTATTTGGTGGCGACCGCACAGGATCTAACTATCAATATGTAATGGAAAATGCTCCAGTAACATTAACCGGAAATGCTTTCTCAGGACGGTTTAACCCGGGCTTCCGCGATAATTTAACTTCCGTTGTTGTTAACCCCTTTGTAAAATTCAACGGACTGGAAGTGTTCGGAACATTTGAGTGGGCAAAAGGTAACAGTGCATTCGAAAACGGAGAAGGCACAACCTATGCTGCACAAGATGATCGTAAAGCACAACAAACTGCCATTGAGGCTCTATACCGCTTTGGTAAAGAAGAACAGTTTTACGTAGGTGCACGGTACATTACTGTTAATGCAACCATGGCAGAAGGTTATACAGCCGCTGCAGCCGGAACCCGCTACGATGTAGAGATAGACCGCACTTCTATAGGAGCTGGCTGGTTTATTACCCGCAATATCTTGCTGAAAGGAGAGTATGTAACCCAGAACTATGATGGTTTCCGCAACACCGGTCCAAACAACCGTTTCTTCGATGGAAAGTTTGACGGGTTTGTAATTCAGGGTGCAATCTCCTTCTGACAGAGGGGTTGGTTAATGGGTGAGTTCCGGTCAGGGGTGGCCGGAACTCTTTTTTTATTAATTAACTTTGCCGAATAGAAAGCAAACGTGATGAGGCGTACGATAGTTTTACTGGTTATACTTCTACTCTGTGGTTCCTTTGGCAACGCTCCGGTTTTACTGCATAGGCTTATAGTACAACCCGAAAGCACATTGGTAATAGCAGGAAAAACGAATGTAAATTCGTTTCAATGCACAACGCTGTATTGTGGTAGCGATACGCTGGTGTTGCGCGAAAGTGCCGGAACCCGCCCGGTTTTTCTGAAAGGCAACGTAAGCCTGGATGCCTCTGCGTTTAGTTGTGGAATGCAAGTAATGACCAACGATTTCAGCAAGACCATAAAAGCAAAACAACATCCGGCTATAGCTATTGATTTTATTTCCTTTGAAAGAACTCCTGTGTTTGGTTGTGCAGAAGAACGCTTTAAAGGGCGCATGAACATTGCCCTTGCGGGAATAACCAAAACGTTTGATGTGGATTGCTCGATTGAAGCTAAAAACAATGGATTAATCTATTTACGGGGCAGCAGGGTATTTTCCTTTGCTGATTTTAATCTCACCGCACCCTCGCGCATGATGGGTATGGTAAAAGTGGAAGATAACCTTGAAGTAAAGTTTAATCTGGCGCTGAAACTGGATCCTAATCTGTAATCACTTTCTTAGTTTATCCAGGTAGAGTTTCGAGGCCTGCTCAATCCATCTGTCGCGGGTAATGCGACCCGGGAAAAATTCAATAATGGCAGAAACACGTTCAATACTCTCTTCAGTAAGTTCACTAATCTGTCTGAAACTAAAAATGCCAGCTTTATTAAGCTTAGCCTCAATACCCGGACCAATACCATTAATCAGTTTCAGGTTATCCAATTCTTGTTCTACCTGCTGACCACTGATAAAACCTGACAAGCGAGGCTCTTTGCTTTTACGTTTATCCTTTTCTAGTTCCTCCAGTTCAATCTCAAGCTTTTGTTTTTGTAGTTGTGTGGCAACCAGGTTGTCACCCACGTTGCTATAATTTTTTTGTAACTCATCTATTGTTGTTTGAAGGGCAATAATCTGTTGCTGAAATTGTTCCTGTAAAGTTTTGGAATGGTCTTCCATTGCCTTCAGCCGTTCGTTGTCGCGAGAGATGTGAAGGAAATCGTTACGAAAAGTTTCCCTTGCGCGATTAAGTGTTTCTTCGGCTTTTTCAGTTTGTTCTTGTGCATTTACCAGCGCTTGTTTTACTTCAGCCAGTTCAATAGTTAGATCGGTTTCTCTGGATTGAGCCTCGTCAATAAATTGTTGGCGTAAAAACCACGCTATTCCAAATCCGATAAATAAAGAGACCACCACAATTATTAAAATCTCGGCAATAGCGATGGCCGATTCGTGCGGATTGATATACTCGGGTTTTGGGTCGAGCCCTTTAATCCAGAACAAATACCAGAATGCGGCCAACAGGCACCACACAGCAAATAATCCAACCAGCAAGTAAACGGAGCGCATGTTAATGTTTTAAAGAGAATTGAAGGTACAAAAATAAAAATTGGGCCGATATGCAACCTGATTTATGAGACCTGCGTCTTTATACATAATTCACTTATGTATTGATTGTTTATGCATTCTCCTGAGTTGTTGAAGGGCACACTGCAAACTATTGTGTTAAAGGTACTGAAAGATCATGGCCGCATGTATGGTTATGAAATAACCCAACGGGTAAAAGAATTGTCTGACGAGCGTATTATGCTTACGGAAGGCGCGTTGTACCCTGCTTTGCACAAGCTGGAAGCAGAAGGAATGCTAAAGACCGAAACCGAAACCATTGGCAAACGTGTGCGCAAATATTATTCACTTACCCCACAAGGGCGCAATCTTGTTAAAGAGCGGGTAAGTGAGTTTATCGATTTTATCCAAACCATGGGAAATGTATTACAGGTAAGCCTGAGATAGCTAAACCAGATGAAACTGTCTGAAGATCATATCAGCTACATTGTAAAAGACCTGAATTACCGCGGCATTGTAGTGGAAGGAATTCAGGAAGAGTTGATTGATCATGTCTGTAGCTCGGTGGAGGAAGAAATGGAAAAAGGCCTGCGGTTCATCGATGCGTATCATAATGTGCTGAAAAAATTCGGACACACATCGGGCCTGCGCGAAACACAAAAACAAACCCTACACTCACATCACACAAAACCCCAAGACATGCTAAAAAATTATTTCATTGTTGCACTGCGTAATCTGCGCAAGCACAGTTTCTATTCGCTCATCAACATCCTTGGGCTTTCGGTAGGAGTGGGGGTGTGTCTGGTTATTGCCCTTTTTGTGTTTAACGAATTAAGGTACGACAAGCACCATGAACACGCGCAACGCATTTACAGAGTGAAGGCCGAAATTATATTTGGAGGCAATCACTGGAAGATGGTGTTTGCCCCTGCGCCCATGGCGGCTGCTTTAGCAGAAGAAATTCCCGAAGTAGAGGCTGCGGTACACTTCAGGCAAAGAGGTTCGTACCTTGTAAAACGAGAAACAGAAAACATTAAAGAGCCAAATGTAATATGGGCTGGTAAAGATTTTTTCAAAATTTTTACGGTACCCGTACGGCAAGGCAATGTTGAAGGAATTTTGGATCAGCCAAATACGATGGCCATCAGCGAACGAGCCGCCAAAAAATTCTTTCCGGGCGAAAGCGCACTTGGCCAGACGTTAACCCTTGATAATAAATTTACATTTAAAATAACGGGTGTGTATGAAAACATGCCAGCGGCCAGTCATTTTCATTTTGATTTTATTCTGTCTACAGAAGGGTTAGATGAAGCCAAACAAACCTTCTGGCTGAGTAACAATTTTCAAACGTATCTGTTGCTTCGTGAAGGAGCAAATGCAAAAGAGGCAGAGACAAAGCTTGTGCAGATGACAGCCAAGCACATAGAACCACAACTGGCAACGGTATTAGGTGAGGGTGCAACTATGGAGAAGTTTACACAAGGAGGAAATAAAATGGCATATGCGCTTCAGCCCCTGCAGGACATACATCTGAAAAGCGATTTACAGGGAGAGTTTGAACCCGGATTCAGTATCACCTATGTGTATATGTTTCTTGCTGTTGCGCTCTTCATTCTGGTTATAGCCTGTATAAATTTTATGAATTTATCAACAGCGCGCTCAGCCAACCGGGCCAAAGAAGTAGGAGTAAGAAAAGTGATGGGCTCGTTTCGGTCGCATTTGGTGCGGCAGTTCCTTACCGAATCTACGCTGTTGAGCATGCTTTCGTTCAGCATAGCCATAGGGATTACGTACCTGTTGCTGCCATTGTTTAATAATCTGGCCGACCGAACTCTTTCTATCCCCTTTAACAACCCTGCGTTTTATATAATACTGGTTGCCGGTGCTGTGCTTACCGGATTGTTAGCCGGAATCTATCCGTCCTTTTTTCTTTCGGCTTTCAAGCCGGTAAATGTGCTTAAAGGGCACGTGTCTTTAGGTATGAAAAGCGGTTTTATCCGAAGTTCATTGGTAGTGTTCCAGTTTACCATTTCTATCATCTTAATTATTGCCACCATTGCGGTGTTTAGTCAATTAAATTACATCCAAAACAAAAAAATCGGGTTTAATAAAGATCAGGTAATTATGGTGGAAGATATGTATGCATTAGGTGAACAAAGCCAGGCATACAAAAACGAAATACTACGCAATAGCATGTTTGTAAGTGGAACGTTTAGCGGTTACTTACCTGTTTCTGATACCTGGCGCAGCGATAACCCCTGGTGGGCCGAAGGCAAAGATTACCAACAGCAGGAAAATCTGGTTAGTCTGCAAAATTGGACAGTAGATCAGGACTATGTAAAAACACTGGGGATGACAATTATAGATGGCCGCGATTTTTCTCCCGAGTTTCCATCTGATTCTACAGCCGTTATTCTCAACGAAACAGCTGCCAGAAACTTTAATTTTGAAGGCAATCCGGTTGGCAAGAAAATAGTAACATTTGGAGGCCAGGATATGAGTGCAGATAAATTAGAGACCCTTACAGTAATAGGTGTTGTAGAGAATTTTCATTTCGAATCGTTAAAAGAAAATATTGGGGCGGTAATGCTATTCTTAAGTAAACGTCCGCAGGGAAATCTTTCGTTTCGGTTTCAATCGCAGGATACACGGGCTGTAATTAATCTACTGGAATCAAAGTGGAAAGAGATTGCTCCCGGCCAACCGTTTACGTATTCATTTTTAGACGATCGTTTTGGTAAGATGTATACAACCGAAACGCGCCTTGGTAAAGTGTTTGCCATTTTTGCGGGCTTTGCTATTATTATTGCCTGTCTGGGTTTATTTGCGCTTACAGCATTTACAGCAGAACAGCGCACCAAAGAGATTGGCATTCGAAAGGTATTAGGAGCTAGCGTTGGCAGTATTGTACTATTGCTTTCAAAAGAGTTTGGAAAGCTGATTGCCATTGCATTTGTTTTGGCCTCTCCGCTTGCATGGTATGGCATTAGCTGGTGGCTTAGAGATTATTCGTATAAAATTGAGATTGGAGTTGGTCTGTTTTTATTTGCTGGCTTAGCTGCATTTGCAATAGCCTGGCTTACCATGAGCTTTCAGTCGTTTCGCGCGGCCAGTACCAATCCGGTTAAAAGTTTGAGGAGCGAATAAATCAAAACCGAATTGAGAGAATAAGCACAACAGGAAGCGTTAATTCAAACTCAGAAGTCTTTTGTTTACTATCAGGAAGCCCCGTGAGTTTTGTCTTATCTGTAATGTAACGCGAATAGTAGGTGGCTTCGGTGCCCAGTGTAACCCTGTCGCTAATCAGAAATAACAATCCTGCCCGGAGCCCAAACCCCCACATATTAGATGAAGTTTCTGTAACAATGCTACCCGCAAACGGATCGTTGGTTTCAGTATATAATTTAGCTCCACCCACAACAAAATCGTAGCCATGTAATGCAATCCATCGCTTGCCTATTTGATGTTTGCGTTCATACCCAAACCGAAAGGCAACCTCGCGGTTTATGGTTTCGCGGGTTACACCGTTATTGTCGTCATTGAATTTCGATCGCAAGTAAGTAAGACCTGAACTTATTCCTCTGCCTGTGCGGGTTGAATTGGATGCGAACTGAATTCCAAACGGATTGGTGGTGGGCGTGCTGTTTGGATTCAGGTTAACAATTTGCCGAAGGAGTGGATTTACTTCGAGCCCGAAATAATTTACCCGCTTTTTATTCTCAAATACAGAGGGTTCTGGTTCGGCCGGAGGGTTAGGTTTCTTTTTCTCCGGCTTTGAATTTTCTATAGCGTTTAACGTACGGGTTTCTGCAAGCGGTATAAATGCTTTTTTCGGTTTAGTAGGGTAAGTCTGTACAGAAGTTCCGGCACAATTGTTTTCAGCCACCACATGGTTGATCAGCGCCTGTTCGCCATACGGCAATGCGGCAAAGTAAGAGAACAGACTATCGGCACAGTTTACTTTATCGAACAGGGTTTGTTTAAAAGATTCGTTCAGCTTGATGCCGGATGTGGTACGATACTTTTTGTAAACCAATTGCTCAGGCGGGTTATCGGCTATGCTGTAAAAATAGCGGGTAAGGCCATCGCCCTCATAAACATAAAGCGAGGTGTTTCCATCTACCAAAGTCCACAAAAAAAGTTCTTCGTTGTGCCATTCTGGTTCGGGAGTATAACTCAACAGCGGACTTTCATCTCCTGAAATATCAATCTGAACTTTTGTTCGCTTCAATTTGAATAAATCCAGAATCGAAATTTCAGAAAGATCATCAAGCGATTTAGTTTGTGGTTGATCTTTGGAGGTAAGCAGATACGTTACGGTACCATGGGCCGGCCATGCTTCAGGTTTAATAAAGCATTCTGTCTTTTGATTATTCAGGTCAACAAAGTATCCTTTTTCATACACCGATTGTGCCCGCAACAAAAAGGGGAGAAAAAAGCAAACACCAAACAGGCAATTAAAAAACTTCACCACCCGAAACAAAAATTATTGCTTAACCTTAAAGGGATTAGAAAACCGTGTATCTGAAATCAATTGGTAATCGGTAAGGGTGGAGAGAAAAGCGGCAATTGCTTTTACTTCGCCCGGGGTCATATTCATTTGTAACGGACGACCATCTAATCCTTTTAAACGAGTATCGAGGTTAGGACTGTTATTAATACCATGACTGTAATGCTCAATTACTGCCTCAAGTGTTTTAAACCGGCCATCGTGCATGTAGGGGCCGGTAAGCTCTACATTTCGCAGCGAAGGAATTTTAAACTGACCTTTGTGTTGCAATACTCCCGTTGTTTCCATTAAACCCGCATCTTTAGGCGATGCATCCAACCCGATATCGGCAAAGCCATTGGCATCATGACAATTGTTACAATTGAATTTGTTGAAGAATAACTGCCGGCCCAACTCTTCCTGAGCAGATAGATTTACCAGAGGAAGATTTATTGTTAGTGTGTTAGCCGGCTTGGAGTTAAAAGTAAAAGCATCGGTACGAAACACCATAGCCTTGTCAAACTTCGATTGGTTGCTGCGAATGCTTAACAGAAAAGCACTAAGCCCCTGAGAAATTTTTTCGGCTGTTACCTCTTGTTCGCCAAATGCTTTTTGAAACAGCGATTCGTATTCCGGAATCTGATTTAACTTCTGTGCTAATGCATCCATATCGTGAATTCCCATTTCAATGTGATTCATGATTGGTCTTGTTACCATTTGTTTCAAATTACTTTCGCGGCCGTCCCAGAAAAGTGAAGTTGGAGTGGCAACAAAATCGGGCGACACAGGAACCCCGGGCATGTACCCGATTACACCCGGATCAATCACAACAATGGTTGTACTATCTGTATTACCGGTTGTGTCGGCCGGAATAATAAATTCCTGAAATGCATCTGAGATAATGTTCTGAATAGCCATAGAATTACGGGAAGTAATCCGATTTTCGAAGCCACGACTAAGCGCGGCATTATCCGAAAAAGCAAGTGTTTGTTTATGGCAACTGGCACATGAAATACTGTTGTTTAGCGAAAGCCGGGTATCATAGAAAAGTACTCGTCCCAGGGTAGGCAAATCGTCTGTAACTCCGGGCACATTATAACTCGCGGGTACTGCTGGTAAGTCAAGGACCAACTCCCGGCTCCCGTTTTCAAAGGGCTCACAAGCCAAAATAAAAACCATTACGCCTGCGGCAATTGTCCAGATAGCTTTCAGTTTCATAACATCTTCGATTAAAACAAAAGTTATTAAAGATAGAAAAGGAACTAACATATAGACACATGCTTTGTCAAAAGCGTTGGAAAAGGCAACTGTCAATAACATGATCATATTTGCAAAGCGGGCTGGCGTACCATAAATTCGGGGGTTTTTTAGCGGAACAAACCTATGACCCCAAACCCCCGCACCCCCAAAACAGACGTTGTGCTGATGGGAGCCGGCATCATGAGTGCCACCCTCGGTATGTTGTTAAAAGAGCTGGACCCCAACCTTTCCATTCATATTTTTGAGCGACTGGATAAGTCAGGAATGGAAAGTTCTGATGCCTGGCATAATGCCGGAACCGGCCACGCAGCATTTTGCGAATTAAACTACACACCGCAAAAAACTGATGGTTCGGTTGAGTGTAACAAAGCATTTAAAATTGGAGAGGCTTATGAAGTGTCGCGCGAGTTCTGGACTTACCTGATTGAAAAAAAATATATTCAAAACCCGGCCGACTTTATTTCTAAAGTACCCCATATGAGTCTGGTGTGGGGAACTGATAACGTTGACTTTTTAAAAAAGCGATATGCATTAATGAATGCAAATGCATTGTTTAAGGAAATGGTATATTCCGAAACACACGATCATATTGCCGAATGGGCTCCTATTGTAATGCGCGGCCGCACAAAAAAGCAACCCGTTGCAGCTACCCGCATGGAAATGGGTACCGATGTAAACTTTGGTGCGCTTACGCGAAGCATGATTGAACAGTTGGGTAAAATGCCGGGTGTTACCATTCACTATAATACCGAATGTCTGGATCTGGATCCGGATGGAAAAAAGGGATGGGATGTATTTGTACGCGATAGACACACCAAAGAGAAGAAAGTGTTTAATACGCACTTTGTTTTTATTGGAGCAGGCGGAGCAACCTTGCATTTGTTAAAGCGGGCTGAAATAAAAGAACGCAACGGGTATGGTGGCTTTCCGGTTAGCGGCCTTTGGCTAAAATGCAATAACGAAGAGTTAATACAAAAGCATCACGCCAAGGTATATGGTAAAGCATCGGTAGGCTCGCCCCCTATGTCGGTACCACATGTTGATACACGTTTTATTAATGGAAAGAAAGAGTTATTGTTTGGCCCCTTTGCGGGATTCTCAACCAAGTTCTTAAAGAATGGATCGCTGATGGACCTTCCTAATTCCATTAAGTTCGATAACCTGATGCCCATGATTTTTGCCGGAATTAAAAATGTTCCACTCACAAAATACCTTATTCAACAATTAAGATTAAAACCAGAAGATCGCCACGCAGCATTACGCGAATACGTTCCGTTTACCAAGCAGGAAGACTGGGAATTATTAGAAGCCGGGCAACGTGTGCAGGTAATTAAAAGAGACAAGGAAAAGGGTGGTGTGCTTGAATTTGGCACCGAGCTGGTTGTATCTGAAGATGGAACAGTAGCGGCCTTGCTCGGAGCATCGCCCGGTGCTTCAACAGCGGTAGCAATGATGATTGAATTAATTCAAAAATGTTTTAAGAAACAGAGCCAATCAGAAGCCTGGAAGTCGCGCCTGTACGAAATGGCTCCATCGTTTGGCCAATCTATTTCGAAGAGCGAAAAGCAGGTGGAGGATTCGCGCAAACGAACCAACAAAGCACTTAATCTTGCCTGATCGGCCTGTACAATATTGAAATAGCACTGTTCATTTTTCAACAGGAGCGTTCGCAGCCATATTCGCAAACCTTTAATTCCAGATAGAATTAAAGGTTTTTAATAGGATTGATTTTTGAGAATGATTTTTGTGAAAGGCGTTACTCAAAACGTAACCCGTTATGCAACGCTCGTCCTCATCCACTTCTTCTACGCTCCTTATTGTTTTAATTCTGATAATCACCTTCCCGTTTTGGATAGGGCTGGGCGCAGGATTGTTTGGACTTATAATTGGATTGTTTGCAGGACTGATGGGATTAATAGCAGGCCTTATTGGTGCCGTTTTTGGAATTATTGGGGCAATCGTTAAAGCCATATTTGGCTGGGGCGATTGGCACCACGGGTGGCATTTTAATGATACTGGTATGAATGCTTTTGTATGGTTTGCGCTACTGATAATTGGAGTGTTGATTATTACTAGGAATAAAAGGAAAGATAAATGAAGCTGGCGATGCGTGAAGACACGAATCCTAGCAGAAGATTATGTTCTTTGATAAGATTTTGCAGACACAAAACCAGCCGACTACTTTTGTTTCAATGCTAAACTTTTAAAGTGGTTCATCGATTGTATATAGTAAAGCATACGAACCTGAAACAATTTCCGGATCATTACCAACTAACACCCTAGTAGTGAATTGGCCTTTAATAAAATAAGTAACAGAATATATTGTCGGTTCATCTTCACCATTGGCAACAACGAAATAATTCTACACACTAATGTTAGTGATGGTATTATTAGAAACATCAACAAAAATGTTTGTTTTTTTTTCAACTTGATACCGTCTGTCACATCTGTCTTTCAGCATGAAAGAAGGTTGAAGAAAATTAAAATCTGTTTTTTTTAAAGAGTCTGGTGTTAAAAGTGCACGCTCTTGATTCAGGCTCGAAAACAGATCAGAGCTATGCTGCACTTGTTTCAAATAGAATTCAAAGAAATCGTTATAATAATTGTTTATAAACCCATCGTATTCATCAACGATCCTGTCATCATGAAAATCATAGACTCTGCCTCTAAACGAAAATTTAAAAAAACAGTCAGCACAACCGGAACCACTTGTGTCCAGAGTAACTTCATCCACCGATAGAACAAAATCGCAAGGATGGCGCATATCTTTTATATCTTCATCGCATGAAGTGAGGGGAGCGGCCAACAAAAAAAGCAGAATGTGAATGGGTCTCATAAGCTACTCTGTTTCTAATTTGATTTTACTTACCGTGTTCTGTTGCCGTCAACATTTACTACGTAAGTTCCTTCCGGAAGTCCTTCTAATCTCCGTAATATTAAGCGCTTCAAATTGACTCTCATTTGATATGGGCATGCCCGTTGCCAAGTTGACCCAGTTATTAAGCAAAGCCGCTTTAACGTATTGATGACAAGAGTAATCATTACCAGATGGGATATTATAAATGCTGGAAGCAGAACCATAATCATTGTCACATCCTAGCATTGAGTCAAATCCAGGAACTAAAATTGATTTGGACATCAAAACAACCAAGAAAAACGAAAGAAGTACAGAAATCTTCATGGCTTTACAGGTTATGCGATACTAAAATACAATTTTATAATGTATGGATAATCGTTTGAATCGAATTACCTTAACTCCTTTCTCTTACATATCAACTAATAATTCAACTGCTGGCGCATGTGGTAAAGATAATTGACTAAGGCTTGTTGCCAATCGGGGTCAGCATCCCACTTGTTGCCAAGAAAAAGATTTCCATATTCCAGCTGCTTCACATAGAATTTATAGACCACCGTATTGGCCGCAATAGTTTTTAGCTGAGCATCATTATTAATAATGGCAGCAGAAGCAAGAGCATTTCCTGTTTTAGCATGATCATATTCTAATAGGTCGCGGGCAATAGTCCCAGAGGTGTGTACAAACCGGATAATAGTTTTAAATCCTTTTATCTCCAGATCAGACTCAGCGATATCGGCAGGAACAATCTCATATTTAAGAGGAAAATATTCTGTTAGTATCTGATTTAACCGGGCATCATCTTTTTCGTTTCCCCACGAGGGGACAGCTACTTTAAACGATTTTACCAGGCTTGTATAATTTTCGTTACGCCTGCCATCAAAATATTTAATATTCACAGTAGTCTCGGGAAAATCGTTTATTAACAGGTTTTGTTTTTTCTGATTGCTTACAGCAAACCGGAATACAGTAAGTAAAAGTTCTTTCAACACACTATGCGTTTGCTGCCAGCCAGAAGTTGTGGCATCTAATAAACCGGCATTGCCATTGAAGCGAAAAAAAGTGAGTGAATATGAGGGAGTCTTGTTAAAAAGTATAATGAAAGAAATGTTTCGCGTGGTTAGGTATTTGGCAAAGGCTTGCTGAATATCGGCTCCGGCTAAAACCTGCAGGCTGGGTATGTAAGCCACGGCATCGATGCCGGTTTGCTGAAATGCTTTTTGAGTTTCTTCAAGTTCGTTCTGTTTTAAACCATCACCGTAGAGTACAACAGCGCGCTGAGCCAGCAGGCCTTCCGGAACAGTAGCAGTAAGGTTTAATAGTTTTATAATGCTTTCTGGCGAATGTGCGGGTTGGGCCAGCAGGGCAAACGGAAAACAAATGAAGAGTAAAAGGTGGCGGATTTTCATTACACAACAAACGACAGAAAGGTATAAACTATTGCCAGACTTTTTATATGCCGATATACACACCATCCGTTTCTATTTTAATAGGAAAAGTTTCAAGATCGGATGAACGCTGCTGGTATTCGCGTCCGGTTTTTAAGTTAAACTGGTAGCCATGCCAGGGGCACACAATTTCATTTGCAAAATTTACTTTGCCTTTACTTAGCGACTCGCCATTATGAGTGCATTTGTTACTTACAGCAAAAAGCTGATCGCCCCGCAAAACCAGACAAATGCGCACATTGCTTACTTCAAGCAACTGAGGTCTGCTTTCGGCTAACCGATCTTTTGCCTCGCTCAGAGAATGGAAAAGCTTTACCCAAACCATACGTAAAGATAGGCAGGTTAAGGGGTTTCAGACCAACCTGTTTTAATGAAATCAGAGCAGGCCAGTTCATTACATAAACTTGTTAACCTCCCGGTGCTGCTACCTTACTCTCTCGGCCACACATTATCTTTTGTGTCCTTATCTGGAAAGCGACCATAAGGATCGAATGTAATTTTTTTGATTTTACGTTCGCCAAAATTTAACACCGCATCAAAAGTACGCTTACCATCAAACCAAACCGAAACCGGCCAGGTTATTATAGCTGTGGTTGCATCAATCATTTTTGCATTATCCAATTTTTTTATAGCAGGGCCTTCGGCTTCAAATTCTACGCGTAACACCACGGGCGATGGCATCTCTCCGGCCTGATGCACAACAACGGTTGTTTTTCCTTTTGTTGTCTTTACTTCTTTAATAGAACCGTTTACAGATTCTGTTGTCCATAGCCAATAATACCAGAACCACTCCAGGTCTTGCCCCAACTGGTTGTTCATAAAAAAGATGTAATCCCATGGCGAGGGGTGTTTGTAGCTCCATGTTTTGGTGTATTCCTTCATGGCGTTTATTACGGCCTCGTCACCAACTATACCACCAAGCATAGAGAGCATGAGTGGAGTTTTTAAATAAGTCTGATACCCATAACCCGTGCCGGCATCATTAGCGCTCCACATCAATGGCGCCTCGTTTTCATCGCCACTCATGCGGCCATAGCTTTGTCCAAGTCCATCAAGGCTATACGGTTTACCGTCTGCATCTGCATCAGAGAGAATGTTCATGTATTGATTAAATCCTTCGTCCATCCAGCCGTAACGGGTTTCGTTGGTACCTACCATCATAGGCCACCATTGGTGTGCAGCTTCGTGATCGGCCGCGCCCTGATTTGAATTAATTACCATTGGGTATTCCATACCTGCACTTGGGCCGTCTTGCAATGTTAGTTGCGGAAATGGATAAGGCGCCCACAGATTGGAATAATACTCAAGCGCGTGGCGGGTAATTTCTCCGGCCTTTTCAAAATACTTTGCCCGTTCGGGCAGATAGACCATGTAAATAGGTACTGGCCCCTTACCCGGAATGGTAGCGCGGGTAGCTTTCCAAATAAAGTTTTCGGCTGTAGCCCAGGCAAAGTCATTTACTTTATCGGCCACAAAATGCCAGGTAAGTTTTTCACCAGCAGCAGTGCGGGTTTCATTTTCACCCACTAAAGTTATTTCATTATTGGAGGTTAAGATAGTAGCAAGACGTTGGCGTGTAGTTTCTGTTAAAACCTCATTCGGGTTTTGGAGTACACCCGTTGCCGTTACAATCCATCCGCCTGGTACAGTAAGGTGTACATCAAACTTGCCAAAGTTGTTAAAGAACTCCGCGGGGCCAAGGTATGGGCTAACTTCCCAACCACGCAAATCATCGTACTTGGCCAGGCGCGGAAACCATTGCGTGGGCTGAAACAGTTTGCTATCGAAACGTTGTGTCATGCGGTGGCCGCGGCCGTTTGTTCCACCGGGCAATTTGGTGTGCCAGTCAATTTCAAGTTCGGCAGTTGTGCCTGCGTTTATCGGGGCATCTAAAATAAGTGTTGCTACAGTTCTGTTAAGGTTAATTACGGCCAGTTTCGGGGCTTCATTACGGCCAGCCGGAGCAGCCTTAAGATCAACTTCTTTACCAGCAATTTTTATACGGGTAACAATCATCCCATCCGTTGTTTCGGCCGGTGTGGAAGAACCGCGGGGCACATCGGCCCTAAAGATGTTATGATCTAAACGAAGCGCCAGTGTGCGCAGATTGTCTTTACTATTGTTATGAATAACGATTTTTTCTGAACCAGTTATTGTTTGTGTGGCCGGATCAAGACGGGCGTTGATGTAGAAATCAGTTTCTAATTGCCAATAGTTTGGTCCGGGTTTTCCCGTAAAATCGCGCGTGCCGGCATCAAATGCCCTTCGAATAGAATTGGTGAGCGGTACATCTTTGCGTATAGAACGTGTGGAGGTTTCGATGGATTTGCGAATGGGTTGGGTTTGTTGTGCAACCGTAACAGTTGTAAAGAGAAGTAAACAAAGTAAAGCACGGATAATCATATCAAGAAGTGTTAAACAGAATTAGACAAGCAACTTAGAGAATAATTGCAGGCCTTGCAAAAGAAGATTACTAATAGGCAGATGAATTCAATACCTTTGGTTAATTCTCATTTCATTTTTACTATGATGAAAAAAATTGTGTTAGCTATTTCATGCCTGATGTGCTTTATCCTGTCTACTGCCCAGGTAAACCCCAAACTACAAGCTAAAACCGATGCCGAGGCAAAAGCACTTGAGCCCAGGTTAATAGAGTTACGCAGGTATTTTCATCAAAACCCTGAACTATCTAATCGCGAATTTAAAACCAGTGCAAAAATTGCTGAGCATTTAAAATCACTTGGATTAGAAGTTCAATATCCTGTTGCCAAAACCGGGGTAGTTGCGTTGCTGAAAGGCGGTAAACCCGGCCCGGTAGTAGCCTTGCGTGCCGATATAGATGCACTGCCTGTTACTGAGCGGAACGGATTACCCTTTGCATCAAAAGTAATAGCTGATTTTGCGGGACAACAAACCGGAGTAATGCATGCGTGTGGCCACGATGCACACATGGCTATGTTACTAATTGCAGCTGAAATTCTGATCAAGAACAAAGCCGAATTAAAAGGCACTGTGAAATTTATATTTCAACCGGCAGAAGAAGGTGCCCCGACTGATGAATGGCCTGCAGGCGCAGAACTAATGGTAAAAGAAGGAGTGCTGGAGAATCCGAAAGTCGATGCCATTTTCGGTTTACACATTCAATCGCTGCTTCCCTCCGGGCAAATAGCATATCGCAGTGGTGGCTTAATGGCTTCGGTAGATGGTGTGGATATAAAAGTGAAAGGCAAGGGCGCACACGGGGCCACTCCATGGGATAGTGTTGATCCTATTGTGGTGGCTGCGCAAATTATTCAGGGCTTGCAGACTATTGTAAGCCGGCAAACCGAGTTAACAAAAGCCGGAGCAGTAGTTACTATTGGCAGCATGCATGCCGGTGTACGCAGAAACATTATTCCTGAAACAGCAACGTTGGAAGGAACCATTCGCACGTTTGATGACGATATGCAAAAGAAGGTGCATGAAAAAATAAAAATAACGGCTCAGAAAATTGCAGAAAGCTCGGGCGCATCGGCCGAAGTAAATATTCTGGTTATGTATCCGGCTACAATCAATCACGCAGAACTAACCAGCAAAATGGTACCAACTTTAATTCGAAGTGCCGGTGAAAGAAATGTGGTGGTAACACAGCCCGTTACCATGGCCGAAGATTTTTCATTCTATCAGCGCAAAGTGCCTGGCTTCTTTTTCTTTTTAGGTGGGTATCCGGCTCATATGAATCTTCAGGCTCAGCCCACACACCACACAGCCGATTTTATGATTGATGAAGCGGCCATGATTACGGGCGTTAAAGCACTGGTGAATTTAACGTTGGATTATTCAGAAGCCTGGAAAAAATGAAAGCCGCAAGTTGTTTTAAATATGGTTCACCAGAAATTGTTCAGGCAATGTAATTATCACATTCTCATAAATAACCTTAACCATGAAACTCTGTTCATTCGTTCTATGCCTGCTGGTCACACAAACCATTGCTCAGGTAAATCCTAAACTGCAAATCAAACTCGATCAGCAAGCCCGGGAAATAGAACCCCGTGTAGTAGAATGGCGCAGGCATTTGCATCAAAACCCGGAACTTTCTAATCGCGAAACACAGACAGCAATTTACATAGCCGAACACCTGAAGAAATTAGGATTGAAAGTACAAACAGGCGTAGCACACACCGGTGTTGTAGCGCTACTTGAAACAGGTAAGCCAGGTCCGGTAATTGCCCTGCGGGCTGATATGGATGCGCTGCCGGTTACGGAACGCAACAGTTTACCATTTGCATCTAAAGTAAAAGCAACGTTTAATGGACAGGAAACCGGAGTGATGCATGCTTGCGGGCATGACAGTCATGTAGCGATATTGATGGGTGTGACCGAAATATTAGTAAAGAACAAAGCTGACCTGAAAGGGACAATCAAATTTATATTTCAACCGGCAGAAGAAGGCGCGCCTGTGGGCGAAGAAGGCGGAGCATCTATGATGGTGAAAGAAGGTGTATTACAGAACCCAAAAGTGGAAACAATCTTTGGATTGCACATTAGCTCGGTTACCCCATTGGGGAAACTTACCTATAAACCCGGTGGCATGATGGCCGCATCGGATAATTACTCGGTAAGAGTATTGGGGAAACAGGCGCACGGTTCCACACCCTGGATGAGCATTGATCCCATTGTTGTATCGGCACAAATAATTAACGGGTTGCAAACTATTATCAGCCGGCAGACAGAGCTAACCAAAGAAGCTGCGGTTATTACAGTGGGTCGTATTAATGCAGGTATTCGCGAAAACATCATTCCAGAAGAGGCATTCTTTGCCGGAACCATTCGCACATTGGATACCGGTATGCAGGATAAGATTCATGAAAAGATAAAACTTACCGCCACTAAAATAGCAGAAAGTGCCGGAGCAAAAGCGGAAGTAACCATTCGCAGAGGAACACCGGTAACGTATAATGATCCTGCGCGTACACAAAAAATGATTCCGAGTTTACAGAAAGCAGCGGGTGTAGCAAATACATATGAGGTAAATGCCATTACCGGTGCAGAGGATTTTGCATTTTATCAGAAGGAAATTCCGGGCTTTTTCTTTTTTCTTGGGGCTATGCCGCCAGACACAGACCCGACAAAAGTTCCTTCACATCATACCCCTGATTTTATGATTGATGAGCAGGCATTTGTTACCGGAGTGAAAGCGATGCTGAATGTAACAGTGGATTATATGTTTGCAAAGAAATAAAGTTAAGAAGGAATCTAAAAAACAGATAACTTAATCCTTCTTCCAAACCAGGACACCATCTTTTACGGTATTGTGAAACTCAGGACAATTGCCATCTCCACCACCGGTAATGCCGCCAGAGGGATGGCAGATTAGCGTACAATTGGTATCGTATACAGAATTGAATTGATCACAACAATCGTTCAGCACGTAATACACGGTCTGATTTTCAAACCGGTAACGCCATACCTCAAGCGGTTGAGGGTCAGTTTTGATTAATGTTTTTACACAAGCCGGGGCATCAATGCCAGCTTCTTCGCAAGTCATATTACCGAACAGAAACACAATCAAGATTAACCCCAGCGCTCTCATAAAGTTTCATCATTAAATGGTATTTCTTGCAGGCAGGTGATTTTTACAATGGGGCCAACCATACAGAAACTGCCCGTTTCCGGTACCTCTTTATATGCGATAACTACTTGTTTGCCATCTACCCATTCAAAATTATAAAGCGGGTCTTCGGTTACTTCCTTGGGAAGAGGAGGCGTTCCACAATACATTAATCGCTGAGGCTCCAACCGTGTTCCATCTTGTAGTTCAAACACAAACCCACAACCATCCAGCCCGGTAAGGTTGCGAAGAGTGGCCCTTACTCCATCCGGGCAGGATATGCGTGGTTCACCATCATTACAAGCAGTAAACAGCGCTGCTAGTAATACAATAAACAAAAAGGGCTTTTTCATAATCATTTCAGGTATGCAAGTTAGACACTAAATCGATAGGTTGGGTTGTAACGGAGATCTTCCATCGGTGTAAAAAAATCAGATTTGTCAGAGATTCTTCTTTTCTTCCCGAACCAAACACACCTAAATTATGAGAAGTGGCCTTTTACTGCTACTGCTGGTTTCGCATTTTGCTTTTTCCCAGCACGTACCCACCTTCGAAGAAGTAATCTCTTTACGAAATATAACAGGTGTTACCGTATCACCCAATGGTAAATCGGTTGCATACACAATACAAGCGACAGATTGGGTGGAGAATCGTTTTGATACCGAGATATGGTTGTGGCGACAGGGGTCAGAACCATTTCAACTTACCAACAACCCGCGTGGCAATAGTATGGCGCCCCGGTTTTCTCCTGATGGTAAGTGGATTTCATTTTTGTCGGACAGAGGAAATAAAAACCAGGTGTATCTGATGCGGATTGATGGCGGAGAGCCTCGTGCTGTAACACGCGAAGAAGAAGGCGTTTCTTTTTATGAGTGGCATCCGGCAGGCGGGCAAATTGTTTTTGTAAAACCTGAAAAGGAAAGCAAAACGAAGAAAGATCGCGAAAAGCGATACGGAGCATTTGAAGCAGATGATAAAGAGTTTACGCGTTCGCATTTATGGCAAATAGAAATAAAACCAGAACTGGCCGATCCTTCTGAATTACCTTGCTACGAAACCGTAGACTCGTTAAAAGTAAAGGCCGGATGTATTCAATGGCCAAAAGCACAGCTTTTAGCCGAGGGTAACTTTACCGTAACCAGTTTTGTTATTTCGCCCGATGGAACCAAGGTAGCATTTGGTCATCAACCCAACACGCTCATCAATTCATTTATGAAGTCAGACATTTCACTGATAACCCTTGCGGATAATAAAATTACACCCCTTGTAAGCAATACAAGCAACGATGCGTTAGAAGATTGGTCGCCAGATTCCAGGCAGATTTTGTTTACCTCTAACGGAGCCGATACTACCTCAAATTATTATGCCAACACACAACTCTTTTCAATAGATGTAACCACACGAGCCATACGGCAACTGGCAAAAAATCTGGATGAAGACCTAGGTGGATTTACCTGGACAAAAACCGGAATCTACTCTTGTGTTTGGAATAGAACGAAGCGCCCTCTATACAAAATTGATCCGGCTACCGGAAACCACCAGATGTTACTATTGGTGCCTGACCAAATTTTTAGCTATTCGTTTTCAAACGATGGTAATAGCGTTGCCTTTGTGGGACGCAATGGAAATCAACTAAATGAATTGTTTATTTCAACTGTAAACAACCCACAACCTGTACAGATTACAAAACTTACCAACCAAATAAAAAATTGGAAAGTAGCGCAAAGTGAAGTGGTTAGTTGGAAAAGCAAAGATGGTGCTACCATAGAAGGGGTGTTGCATAAACCAGCGGATTATGATCCATCAAAAAAATATCCTTTAATGGTGGTGATTCATGGTGGCCCAACGGGCATTGATACACCGACACCCGTACCCGGCTATGTGTATCCCATTTTGCAATGGCTGGATAAGGGTTGTTTGGTGTTGCGGCCCAACTACCGGGGCTCGGCCGGGTATGGCGAAGCGTTTCGATCTTTAAATGTAAAGAACCTGGGCGTAGGCGATATGTGGGATGTAATGAGTGGTGTAGAATACCTTGATAAAAAGGGATTGATAGATAAAACCAAAATGGGGAGCATGGGCTGGAGCCAGGGCGGATACATCTCGGCATTTCTTACCACCAACACCGATGCATTTAAAGCGATATCGGTAGGCGCGGGCATTAGCAACTGGATAACATACTATGTAAACACCGATATACATCCGTTTACGCGGCAATATCTAAAAGCAACCCCATGGAATGATGAAGCGATATATAAAAAGACATCGCCCATGACAAATATTAACAAAGCCAAAACGCCAACCCTTATTCAACATGGAGAGTTTGATAAGCGCGTGCCCATAGCCAATGCCTATGAATTGTTACAAGGCTTGCGCGATAAAAACGTACCCGCAGAGTTAATTGTATATAAGGGCTTTGGCCATGGAATTAACAAACCAAAAGAACGACTGGCCGCCACCTGGCACAACTGGCAATGGTTTGGGAAATATGTGTGGAGCGAAAAAATTGAAATTCCTCTGGTTGATAAGAAGTAATTTAATTTTGATTTACTTCTTTATCCCGCCTGGGTAATTCTTCGTTGGCAAGATTAAGCCAATACTCCATTTCAAAATCGCGGCCGCTCCAATACCGGCTTATCTCATTTGCTTTTTCCTGGCTTACATTTAACTCATAGGCATGGGTTGTATCCACAAACCGGATACTCATCAGGTAATCGTATTGCTGGTTCACAAAATCCATTTCGTGCCGATTGGTCATTTTGTTAAATACAATATCGTAAATGAATGCCATGGCGGAATATAAAAAAGGCGCCTTGTTAAAAGCGCCTTGTATTCAAAATTAACCTAAGTCTTTATACGTTAAGCGCTTTTCCACTTAATACCGCAGCCAATAGCTTTGGTTTTAGGCGTGGGAGCCGCTTTGCCCTCAAGCAATGCATCGGCCGCGTCTTCTACATATCGTTTGGTTACGGCATCTGCTTTGCGCGAGTTATCATCAATCGCCCCGATGTATGTTACCTTTAGATTTTTTGAAAGAACAAACACATGTGGTGTGTTGGTTGCTCCGTATGCCTTGGCTATTTCCTGTGTTTCATCAACCAAATACGGGAACATATATTTTTTTTGTTTAGCAATGCGAACCATTTCTTCAAACGAATCGCCCGATGAGGCTGCAGGATCGTTGGCATTAATAGCAACAACAGGAATACCTTTTGCGGCATACTTGGCATTCAAATCCATAATACGCTGGTTATAAGCTTTAGAATAGGGGCACGTATTGCAATCAAAAATTACAATGTATCCTTTTGCATCTTTATAATCGGCCAACGAAACAGTTTTACCATCTACATTTTTCAATTTAAAATCAATGGCGGTATCGCCTACTTCTAATCCTTCTTTCACCGGGCTTGCGGCCATAGCAATCAGTGCACACACAACAACAACTAATTTTTTCATATCATTAAACAGGTTTAGTTATTTACTTCAGCTATAAGTTTTTCAAGGTCGCCCTCATGTAATTCTTTTTGAACCAGCTTGCGTTTGCCCGTTTGCGTGTTGATTATAAGTGTGGCGGGCAACGCACCACTCCAGTTTTTGTCGATCTTATCAATCCACGAGTTGGGGTCGGTCTCGGCTAAAATCACCACTTTGTTTTTTAGGTTTTTGCGTGTTACAAAACGCTCTACCTTGGCGGGATCGGGATCAAGATCAAAATCCATACTCACCAAAGTAATATCAACACCCCCATTATCTTGTTTCAGTTTTTCGAACAAGGGAATTTCTTTTACACACGGTGCACACCAGGTGGCCCAAAAGTTAATTACCTGTATGCGGTCGGTTTTGGTGGTTAGCACTTTCTGCAGCTCTTTTAGCTTTATTTGGCTAATGGTTTGAGCCTGAACTGCCGTTGAAAGCAAAACCAGAAAGAGGATAAACCGGGTTGATTTATTCATGATGCAAAAACGGAAATTTTGAGTATTCAGTTTGTTAATGATTTCCAAAATTAGCCCATGTAAGGTATGCGAAAGATTGGTAAGTAATTAGGTATAATTCAAGTACTTAGAAATGACCAAAATTTGGGCAAAATAGTATTCCACAAAATAGTACACTTGTCCACATGACCGTAATGTTACCGGTTAAACATCTGAAATACAATATGTTATGCCTTTTGTCATTAATCAGTTCTTTGTGGACAACTATTTCGGACAGCTTGCGGAACTATTTTTTTTGCCATTTTATAATAGTCAGATTTTCAACTGTATAGAGCCTAAAAATCCTGCCTTTTAACCCAAAACCCCATGAACATAACCCAGATTAAAGAGACCTGCCTCTATTTTACTAACCTGGAAGAAGCGCGGAGCTTTTACCATAACCGGCTTGGCCTGCCAATAATTGGCGAAGTGGAGGACCAGCATATTTTCTTCCGAGCCGGAAGCAGTGTTCTGCTTTGCTTTAACCCGCAAAACTCGCGCACAAAAATTAGTCCGCCTTCACATTATGGAAGTGGCAAGTATCATTTTGCTTTTGAAGTAGAAGCATCTGAATATGTAGCCCACAAGAATGAGCTGCAACAAAAGGGAATTGAGATAACCGACAGTGTAGCGTGGCCCAACGGTAAGGAATCATTCTATTTCAACGATCCTGCCGGCCACGTACTGGAAATTGTACCTACCGGATTTTGGGGTTAGTTAGTTTTAGTAAGAGAAGGAGTACGTGTGGTTTTTGTTGAAGTGGAGCTAATAACCGGAGGGGCAAAGGTTTCTGTAAACCACAATTTGTAATGGTGATACTGCACACAATCATCGGCCAATGTATTGCCAATCAGAATCTTGATAATCTGATCGTGCTTGATTGAATTTCTTATTTTCTCTTTTTGTTCGGCCGGTAATTGGCTTATTCGTACAAACGCTATTCCCTTATAAATCTCAGCAGGCTTCAACATAGTGCAAGGTTGTATTGCTCTTCGACACAAAATGTAACCACAAGTTTAACCACCAGTACCCGGATTGTAAAAAATACTCCATCTTTCAGTCTTCTTAAAAGCTGACTTATGGCCAAAATAAAACAACAACGTGCGCTGTTCTCGTTATCATCACAAGCAACGTATCTCAACTGCGCGTATATGTCGCCCTTGCTTAAGTCTGTTGAGAAGGCGGGCATAGCGGGTATGCTAAAAAAGAGAAATCCAATGCAGGTTTCTCCAAAAGATTTTTTTACGGAGACAGAAAAATTAAGAAAGGAATATGCAAAACTGATTCAGGCAGAACCCTCGCGCATTGTGCTTATACCATCTGTATCGTATGGTTTGGCTAATGTGATGAATAACCTGAAGGTTTCTTCGCACAATAACATTGTGGTTGCATCCGAGCAGTTTCCAAGCAATTACTATCCCTGGCAACGGCTGCAGGCCGATACCGGGGTACAAATTAAAATAGTTTCGCCTCCCGAAACCCAAACCGATCGCGGTAAGCAATGGAACGAACATCTGCTTAGTGCAATAGATTCCAATACAAAATTGGTAGCATTAGGCCACGTACATTGGGCCGATGGAACGAAGTTCAACTTGAAAGCAATACGAACGCGCACCCACGAAGTAGGTGCCAGAATGGTGATAGACGGAACACAATCGGTAGGGGCATTACCCTTTAGCGTTAAAGAAATTCAACCCGATGCTCTGATTTGTGCCGGATACAAATGGTTGATGGGGCCTTATTCGATTGGGATGGCCTACTATGGCGAAAAATTTGATAACGGAAAACCTGTGGAGGAAAATTGGATAAACCGATTAAACAGCGAAAACTTTTCGGAGCTGGTAAACTATCAACCCGATTACCAACCCGGAGCCTTACGTTACGAAGTAGGTGAGCACAGTAATTTTATTCTGGTGCCTATGATGCTGCAGGCATTGAAACAAATTAATCAATGGAAACCGAAAGCCATTCAGGAATACTGTAAGACAATAACACAAAAGCCAATTGCGCTTTTGCGCGAAGCAGGTTTTTGGATAGAAGATGAAGCATATCGGGGGTATCATTTATTTGGCATTCGTTTACCCGAAGGCATGGATATGGAAACCGTGAAGAAGCAAGTTGTAAAGAATAAAATATCCGTTTCGTTCAGAGGCAATGCAATTCGTGTGTCGCCTCATGTGTACAACACCGAAAAGGATATAATGAAATTAGTGAAAGCGTTGATGGGGAAGTAAATCATTCCGGAATAAGTCAGGGTGTAATCGTTTTTTTGTTGGCACTTTTCGCATAGAATGCTATGTATTTATTAGGTTCCTAACAATTGGTATATCTCATAGCCTTAATATATTTACTCTACCCAAACATAAACCCACATGCAACGAAGAGAAGCCCTTAAAAGCCTGGCCGTGCTAACAGGCGGAGCTATTCTTGTTCCCTCCTGTAATTTTGAGAAGGAAGAAATATTGGCAGCATATTCTAACTTAAAGGTAACGCCAGCACAACAATCTTTACTGGCACAAATTGCAGACACGATAATCCCTCCCGGTAAACTGAAAGGGGCACAAGATCTGGCCATTCAGGATTTTATCTTAGTAATGGTTAATGATTGTGTGGCCCAAACCGGTCAAACTCAATTTACCATCGGGCTGCAGGCATTTAACTCCTTTAGTAAGAAAAAGGGAGGTAAAAATTTTTCAAAACTTGAATCAACAGCAAAAGAGAAAGTAATAGCAGAAGGATTATCGATCGGGGCAGAGACAACAGATGAAAATCAGAAAGCTGTTCGCGAATTTTTGTCCATCACCAAGCGGTTTACTATTCAAGGTTTTATGATGAGCCAATATATAATGACCGAAATAAAACCCTATAATTTAATTCCCGGCAGCTATAATGGCGAAGTGTTAATCAGCAGTATCTCAAACATGAAAATCGATGGCTAACTTTAATATAGACGCAACACAGCAACGCACCTTTCAGGCTATTGTAATAGGTTCGGGTTTAAGCGGTAGCTGGGCGGCAAAAGAATTATGCGAGCATGGTGTAAAAACATTGGTGATTGAACGAGGTCGCGAGGTAAAACATTTGCGCGATTATCCCACAACCAACATGCTGCCTTTCGAATTTGAACACCGGGGCCAACTCACCAAGCAAATAGAAGAAGAAAATCCGGTAGTGAGCAAGTGCTATGCTTTTCGCGAAGACGCCATGCATTTTTTTGTGAAAGACAAAGAGCATCCTTACATACAGGAAAAACCGTTTGATTGGATTAGGGGCTACCAGGTAGGCGGTAAATCGTTGTTGTGGGCAAGACAGGTACAACGGTGGTCCGATTTTGATTTTGAAGGCCCGGCCCGCGATGGCTTTGCCATAGATTGGCCCATTCGCTACAACGATATTGCTCCCTGGTACAGTCATGTAGAAAAATTTGCCGGAGTATCGGGCAATAAAGACGGGCTACCTAATTTACCGGATGGCGAATTTCTGCCCGGCTTTGAATTGAATATTGTAGAGAAATATTTTCAGGAGCAGTTAAAGAAACATTACGGTGATAGCCGCCACATGATTCTGGCACGCTGCGCACACATAACCGGCAACCTCGAATACTATAAGCAACAAGGCCGGCTACAATGCCAGAGCCGTAACCTGTGCCAGCGTGGTTGTCCGTTTGGTGGGTACTTCAGTGCCAACGCATCAACATTACCATGGGCAGAAAGAACCGGTAACCTGACCATGAGAACGGATGCGGTTGTTCATTCTATTATTTACGATGAGGCAAAAGGCAAAGCAACGGGCGTGCGCATGGTAGATGCCAACACCAAACAAACCGAAGAATACTTCGCTGATGTAATTTTTGTAAACGCTGCCGCGCTTAACACCAATCTTATTTTGCTCAACTCAACATCTAATCGTTTTCCTAATGGATTGGGTAATGATAATGGTTTGTTGGGTAAGTATGTGGCGTTTCATAATTATCGGGCTGGCATCTCGGCCGAGTATGAAGGATTTGCCGATTATACAACACAAGGAGGAAGACCAACCAGCGGGTACTTTCCCCGGTTCCGAAATCTGCATAAGCAGGAAACAGATTTTTTGCGTGGGTATGCGGCTGGTTTCAGTGCCGGAAAGTATAATTATGCGGACCAAAGCGGTATCGGACTTTCGCTAAAGGAGCAATTACTAAATCCCTCAAAGTATGGCAATTGGACTGTGGGTTCGCATATGATGGGAGAAACTATTCCGAAAGAATCTAACCTTGTAACCCTAAGTAAAAACGAAAAAGACGCCTGGGGTATTCCATTATTAAGTGTGCATGTAGAATACGATGATAATGATGAGAAGATGGTGAAGGATTACCAAGAGCAAATGACAGAAATGTTTGAGAAAGCCGGATTCACCAACATTCGTGTGCGTGACGACCACCGGGCTCCCGGTCTGGATATTCATGAAATGGGCGGAGTGCGAATGGGTAAAGATCCCAAAACCTCGTTACTCAACAAAAACCACCAGTTGCATGCTTGCGCTAACGTATATGTTACCGATGGAGCCTGTATGACCTCCACCTCTACACAAAACCCATCGCTTACATACATGGCTTTTGCTGCGCGTGCAGCACACCATGCTATGAAAAATCAGAGATGGGGTAAAATCTAAATGACAAAGCAAGCGCAAGGAACACTGGCAAGCGGAATATTGCTTACCCTGTTGGGAGCAATCTGCTTTTCAACGAAAGCCATTTTTGTAAAACTTGCCTATCGCGAGACTGAAGTGGATGCTATTTCGTTGCTGGCGCTACGCATGATTTTTTCACTTCCCTTTTTTGTTATAGCAGCAGCCATATCAAGCAGTAAACAAACCAATGTACGCTTTACCGCTAAACAATGGTTAGGAGTGGCTTTAGTTGGCTGCCTGGGTTACTATATTAGCAGCTTACTGGATTTTTTGGGATTACAATATGTAACAGCCGGTATTGAACGCCTGATACTTTTCATCTATCCAACGCTGGTCTTACTTATGTCGGCCATCATCTTCAAAGTAAAAATTAAACCCATACAATGGATAGCGTTACTAATTACGTATGCCGGGTTGTTTGTGGCATTTATAAGCGAAGCACAGGGGCAGGCTGTTTACAATAAGGATTTTTTTCTGGGGTCGTTTTTTATCCTTGTTTGTGCGTTTACCTATGCAGCTTATATAGTGGGTAGTGGTAGGTTAATTCCCATTGTAGGGTCAGCCAAGTTTAATAGTTATGCCATGAGTTTTGCTTCGATAGGGGTATTGTTACATTTCTTCATTACATCTAATGTCTCGCTATTACATTTTTCACCAGCTGTTTATATATACAGCTTTTTGATGGCGCTACTATCAACCGTTATTCCTTCTTACCTGGTGGTAGCAGGCATTAAACGTATAGGTTCAGATAATGCGGCTATTGTGGGCAGCATTGGCCCGGTGTCAACCATAATAATGGCTTATTTCTTTTTACAGGAAACCATTTCGCTGTTACAACTGATAGGTACCGCTCTGATTTTAGCGGGAGTGTTATTAGTGGGTAAGCAAAAAACGGGTTAACCCCAAAAGATACGATTAGTAACACAGCATGGATTTGCTATCTTTAGTAACATGAAGAGTCTCATCTTAATGCTGCTACTGCTTCCGGGCATAAGTCTGGCACAAGCACCGGAGTTGATTTTTGTGTTTCTGAACAAGCGCACCGACAAGGCGGAACTACCAGAAGCCGAAGTAAAGAAAATAATGGAGGGGCACCTGGCTAACATTGAGCGAATGGCAAAAGAAGGAAAGTTGGTTTCGGCCGGTCCATTTGATGGAGGGGGAGGTATTTTCATTTTTAAATCAAACTCAGTTGAGCAGGTTAAAGAATGGCTGAAGACCGACCCGGGCATACAGGCTAATCGCTGGCGGGTAGAGGTATTGCCGTACTACCCCCGCATAGGTGGGGCCTGTGCAGTAGGAGAACATTATGAAATGGTAACGTATCATTTTGTGCGGTATATACCCAACATTGCTAAGTTTAATATACAGGATGCTCCACGTATTTTTATGATGCATGACAACTACCTGAAGGAAATTGCTAAGACCGGTAATGTAATAACCGAAGCTACGTTTGGCGATAACGAAGGTGGAATACTGATAATGAAAGGCAACCTGGAGCAAGAGGTAATTGAAACCGATCCCGCTGTACGCCAGGGATTACTACAAATTGAAATTCAGAAACTCTGGATTGCAAAAGGGGGGTTGTGTGAGAAGTAGAGATGACCTCATTGACGAAATTCTATACCAAAGAAGATATTCGCTTTGGGCTGAACCATGGGGCCATCGCTGGATAGACGCCAGAAGATATGGCAGGCTTAATGAGATACCAACCAGTTACGATAATGGTGCTGTATTTACACAGTTTCCTCATCCACAATCAGATTTGAATTGGGATGCCTATACAGGAAACTAGAAAAAATCTGACCTGATTTTGATAAACCCCGGCATTGTTCGGGGTTTATTTTTTTTAACCTTTTATTTTTGAAGTTAACGGAAGTAACACATGGCGCACTGGCTTATTAAATCAGAACCTTTTAAATACAGTTGGGATCAATTGGTAAAAGACAAACAAACATTTTGGGATGGTGTACGCAATTATACTGCGCGCAACAATCTGAAAAGCATGCGGACAGGCGATGAGCTCTTCTTCTATCATAGCAATGAAGGCCTTGAAATAATTGGTATCGTAAAAGTGGTGAAGGAAGCATATCAGGACCCAACTACAACAGAAACGGCCTGGGTGGTAGTTGATATAAAGCCAGTACGCAAATTAAAGAAGCCCGTATCGCTGGCACAGGTAAAGGCAGATAAACGGTTAATCGATATGGATCTGATTCGATTAAGTCGTTTAAGTGTAGGCCGGGTTACAGACAAAGAATGGAATATTATTCTGGAACTGGCAGGAGAATAGCGCTACTTATTATGGAAAGATCCATATACCGCATCTCTGAATTTTTTATGCACGGTTCCATCAAACGGAAATATTTGTACAAACAACACGGCCGTTAATTCATTCTTTGGGTCAACCCAGAATAAGGTGCTCGCAGCACCATCCCAAAAAAACTCACCTACTACACCGGCATTTTCCTTTTCATCTGCTGGTGGCTTTACGCGTACGGCAAAATCAATTCCAAAACCAACCTGCCCTTTGCTGGGCAGCCACATACGCTCGGTTACACTATCGGCCAGATGATTGGTAGCCATAAGCTTTACTGTTTCAGGTTTTAAAATCGTTGTGGTTTCAAGCGTTCCTTCGTTTACCAACATTCGTGCAAAACGCATATAATCGTCAATGTTACTGGTTAATCCATAGCCCCCGGGTTTTAATGGCCACTCTTTACTGTTAAACGAATTTGCCAGCGAGTCGGCCATACGATCAAGGGTACCGTCTTCTTTACGTACATACATAGCGGCTAACAGATTAATATCTTCCGGCACATACTTAGTGGAGTGCATGGCAAGCGGACCGGTAATATTTTCGCGCACAAACTCATCAAAAGGTTTGCCTGAGATACGTTCTACAAGGTAGGCCTGCACATCTACACAAATACCGTAACTCCACTCTTCGCCAGGATGAAAAGCAAGAGGCAAAGCGGCCAGTTTAGTGGCCATCTGCGCAAGTGTATTGTTGGTGTTCATTACATCCGCCTCGCTTACCCGCTTCCCTAATTGCGGATGCTGTACGGAAGCAAAACCAGCGGTATGCCGGGTAAGGTCGCGAATGGTTATGGAACGATTAGCAGGAACCAGTATTGGATTACCCTTTTCATCCATGCCAGAAATTACTTTCATATCAGCGAACTCAGGTGCATACTTTGAAATGGGATCATCCAATTGAAACAATCCCTGTTCATGCAATTTCATTAGCGCAACACCGGTAATGGGTTTTGTCATAGAGTAAATACGCACACGCGTGTTGCGATCCATTGGTTTGTTCGCTTCACGATCGGCATACCCAAAAGCATTGAAATAGGCTTCTTTATTCTTTTCAAAAATCAGAGCAGAAACGCCTGCTATTCTACCGGAATCAACAAGGGTTCTTAACGTTGAATCAATTCGGGTTTTCACTTTATCGGTTATAACTGCGGATTCTTCATCTTGCTTTTCGGAGCCGCAAGCAAATAACAGAACAAGCAGCGCAGCAGGAAACATTTTTTTTAACATGATTTGAGGGTTATAATTTGGGTAAGATTCAACAGTTTAAAATATTATTCAGTTACCACCACGGCAAGTTTATCACCATTGGTGCTTACGGCTAATCGGGTAATACCTTTTAACAGACGGGCATCGCTAACCGTCACCGCTGTCCAGGTTTTTTCTTTGCCCGGTTTTATCACAAACAATTTTGTGCCATCACTTGTAATTAACCGGCCATCGGGCAACCAGGCAATATCTTCGTGATTAGGTAATGTGTTAATGATAAAACTTACCTGCAAGGTTTCCAGATCAAGTCTTTTTATTTGCCAATCTCCATTGCTCACTTTATGAACAAAACTGATAGCAGCCTGATTGGGTATACGATGTAAGGCTCGCCCAATATTTTCGGCAATTATGGTGTCTTTGCGGGTAGGCAGTCTTAAATAGTTTAACGTATTAGGAGAACCATTACTTCCTAATACAAATAATGCGAGATGACTGTTATCAATCCACACATGATAACCCACAACCAGCGAATCGATAATGATGTAAGGATCTTTACCATCTAACGAATATTTGCCTAAATCCTGTGCCCCGTTATCGCGTTGAATGATGCACGAGATTCCGGATTTATCGGGTGTAAGTGTTGGAGAATATTCGCGTTCTGATGTTTCTGTTATTTGTGTAGTAAGCCGGGTCTCGTAGTTGTAAGACTTTATATCGGCCCGACCCTGATCATTAAAAGATGAATAGTACAAGAGGGGTTCATCGCTATGAAAACCGGGTTGGTTATCATAACCGGTATGGTTGGTAATGTTTTGCGGATTGGAAAGCATTACACCCTTCTTTTTAGCCTTCAGATCGAAGAGGATAATTTCGTAACCCGTTTGGGCGTGTGCAGCAAAAGCGAGGAAAAACAGAATGGCGGTTAAAATTTTCATATGATTTATCCAGACAAGAAAGATGCTAAAGAAAAACCAGAAAGGGAAGAGGTGTTTTAAGAATGCTTTTGAAGCACAGGTGCTTAAAACATTATTGAAACTTTATTTCACCGCCACCTTTCAGCAAGTTGTTGATACTTTTTGGCTTGCCCGGGCTCCAGAACTATTAATTTGTCATAAACATCCACCCAGCTGCTGTCTTGTTGCAATACTTCTTTATAGAACCGAACGGCTTCTGTGGTGTTGCCTTGCTGTTCATATAAATATCCCATAATGTTCAGCACTTCGGCCGAGCGCACACCTTTATCGTACCCTTTGCGATACCAGCGCAAAGCTTCTGAATAATTGTTTTGTACATAATAGTTATCGCCTAATATGGCGTGTGCTTCGCCATAGTTGGGATAAAGCTCAATACATTTTTTTATTGTAGAAATAGATTGATCA